>SAMEA3387519__coassemble_733_pt1 | contig 287797 bp, 285 predicted proteins | sample SAMEA3387519__metabat2_low_PE_021 | metagenome-assembled genome bin SAMEA3387519 (sample SAMEA3387519) | Felis catus | biome: Faeces | place: United Kingdom | collected 2012
GAGACCCTGCACATTTGCTTATCGAAACTTTGTTCAGTTTTCAAAGATCTACTCAACTTTTATTCATTCGCTTGAATAAAAATTCATTGATATGTCTTATCGACTTAATTATTATATCCAAACTTGCATCTCAATGTCAACAAGTTTTTTGAATTAATTTTTAAGCGATTTGAAATGTTTGATCACATCTCAACGACAAGAACTACTATACTCACTTTTGGCTTAAACGTCAACCCTACTTTTAAATTTTTTTGCATAAACTTTCACTTTCTACCGTTTAAAAAACGAACATAAATTATCACTAAATATTATTGTTCGTTTTTTACTCAATTAATCAGTATCTCTTTAACTAAAAAATAGTTTTTTACCCAGTAAAACACTTACATTTTCCGTGAAAAAATTTTTTCAAAAAAATCTGCAGACAAACCGTCTACAGATCCTTTAACAATTATTTAGTTACACGTGCCAAGAAATAACGCTTCTTGCCCCGACGTGCGATCACAAATTTTCCATCAAAGTTTTCTGCTGGATCGATCACCGCATCTAGATCTTGAACACGATCACCGTTGATATAGATCGCACCATTGGTTACATCTTCACGGGCTTGACGCTTAGATTTTTCGATCCCTGTGTCAACAAGCCATTCAACGATATTTTCCGGTTCAGAACTGATCTCAACTGTTGGCATATTCTTAAAACCTTGCTCGATCTCAGCTGCAGTCAAAGCTTTCACTTCACCTGAGAAGAGGGCCTTAGAGATATGTTCAGCCTGCACAACAGCTTCTTTTCCGTGAACAAATTCGGTCACTTCTTCGGCTAAGCGACGTTGAGCTTCACGCAATTCTGGATGTTCTTCAAGTTTCTTCGCTAATTCTGCGATCTGAACTTCATCCAAGAAAGTAAAGTACTTCAAATATTTCACAACATCACGATCGTCTTGATTCAACCAGAATTGATAGAATTCATATGGTGTTGTTTTTTCTGCATCGAGCCACACTGCACCACCAGCTGTTTTACCAAATTTTGTCCCGTCAGCTTTCAACATCAATGGGATCGTCAAGGCAAATGCTTGAGTATCTGAGCCTTCCATTTTGTGGATCAGATCGATCCCAGCTGTGATATTGCCCCATTGATCAGCCCCACCGATCTGAAGTTGCACATCTTTTGTCTTCAATAAATGATGGAAATCGATTGCTTGCAAGATCTGGTACGTAAATTCAGTATAAGAGATACCTACTTCTAAACGGCTAGCAACGACTTCTTTGTTCAACATCGTGTTAACATTGAACAATTTACCATAATCGCGCAAGAAATCTAATAAGCTGATCTCCTTTAACCAATCATAGTTATTAACGATCGTGATATTATCTTTACCGAAAAGAGCCTTCATTTGTCCGGTCAAGGCTTCTTCATTGTGGTGAACTTGTTCCATTGTTTGTAAAGTCCGTTCTGACTTCTTACCCGATGGATCACCGATCGAACCAGTCCCCCCACCGATCAAGATATGCGCACGATGACCAGCCATTTGGAATCGTTTCAACATCATAAATGGGATCAAGTGCCCAATATGCAAACTATCACCAGTCGGATCGACCCCACAGTAAACACCGATCGATTTTTTAGCTAATAATTCTTCCAGACCCGCTTCATCTGAAACTTGGTTGACAGCGCCCCGCCATTTTAATTCTTCTAAAATATTTTCCATTTAAGATCCTCCTTTTAATAAAAAAGTCCCCGATGAAAAATCATCAGGGACGAATTAATTTCCGCGTTACCACCCAGATTGCTACATAAATGTAACCAACTCTGTCATCGATATCGGAATGACCCGTTGTTGCTCCATAGTGTACTTCGCAAAAATCATATATGCCACCTTCCAGCATCAGTGGCTCTCTGTGATAGGGATGAGATCTGCTACTATCTATTTCATCGCAAATAATAAAATATCTTGGTTGATTATAGCACAAAACTGGCTACTTACTCCAGAAAATTTATGCGTTAGTCTTCTTTTGCTGACATTCTGGGCAAATACCATACACATCATAGCGACTATTAACGATCTCGTAGTCACTTTGCGCCTGAGCCAGTTTTTCCAATTCTAAGTAAGTGTCATCAAAAATATCCTCGATCTTGCCACACTCTAAGCAGATCAAATGATAGTGGGGCTTAGCGAAATAATCATACCTCACATGTCCCGCACTATCCAAAGCCACTTCAGATACTAGGTCAGACTTCGCCAACAATTCGAGGGTATTATATACAGTCGCCAAACTCACCTTGATATCTTGCTTTTGCAGATATTGATGGATCATCGTGATCGATGGATGCTCATCTGAACACATCAGATATGCTAAGATCGCTTGGCGTTGTGGTGTTGATTTTATCCCGTGTTGCTTTAACTTTTGTGCTGAAGATACTAATAATGTTTGATCTTTCATTGGCTCCACCCACGCTATTATATATAGCCTGTCCTTTCTTGTTGACTTCTCACTTAGATGATACGCTATTTTTTCAAAAAAATCATCAAATACTTTTTCATGTCAAACATTTAGTATTTCAATGTGGTAAAAGAAGGAGCTGTAACTTAGCTATCAATAGTTTGAGTGACGCGGCCCAGCCATGATCAAATAAACTTGTTAAATGCCCGGACCATAGTAAGTTCAATTCGATCAGTAAAAGACATAGCGCAAAGCCTAAGATCAAATACTCACTCACATGCCCTGTTCGATAATAAAACAGGCGTTTACGCGCACTTTTCTTGAATTTAGAAAAAGGCCAAAACCAATGGATACTATTTTTGGAGAAACTATCTTCGATCAAATGCAAAAGATAGCCGATCAGTAGCCAAAATGGTAAGTGCATCGCTGCGGTCGCCAAATATGCTTTAGCAATAAATAAAGCCAACAAATAGCCCCCTGCCGCAACAACTAATGAATGGGTCGCTCCACGATGGCCCAATGTTTTATTGGCTACTTTACTAACAACTTGACTCCGCTTACCGATAAATGACTTTGGATGGTCGATATCTGGTAAAACACTACCACAGACTAACGCCGCAGTATTGATAAATGTCACTTGATCGACTGCGGCTAGCATTGGCAAGCCTACAGCCAGTGAGACTGTTATATGTGTACGATATTGCATCGTTTTTCCTCAAATCTAACTAAATTGTTGTCACATACCGCAAAGTACTTCGCTCACCCTTAGTAACAACTTGTAATTGATATGGCAATTGCGCCTGTAATTCGGTAACGTGACTGATTATCCCGACCATGCGATTTTTCCCCTCGATCGTTTGCAAAGTTTCTAAAGCAACTCGCAAAGCTTCTTGATCGAGCGAACCAAAACCTTCATCGACAAATAACGCTTCGATCTCGATCCCTCCGCTCTTCTTTTGGATAACTTCTCCGAGTGCCAAAGCTAAGGCTAAAGCTGCTAGGAAACTTTCTCCGCCTGAAAGAGTGTGGACGCTACGTCTTTTGCCCGCATTATCATCGTAAATATCTAGTTCTAACCCCGTACTTGATGCTCCACGCCCAGTATCCTCATTTAAGTATAATTCATAGCGGCCATTAGTCAAATGGGCTAGGCGCGCATTGGCCGTTATTAAAACTTCCTTGAGATAGGTTTGTAAAATGTAGCGCTCAAAGCCCAATTTTTGTTCACCTTTACCTGTCACAACATCGACGAGCTCCTTTAACTGCCCTAACTGTGTAAATTCAGCTTGCTGTTGTTCAAAGAGCTTCTTTACCTGTTGATAGCATTTAGTATTGGAACTATATTTATGCTCTAGCTCAGCGACTGTTTGCTGTAACTTAGCTTCCGCCTGTTTTGCCTGCGATAATTCTTCGTTAGTTTGCTCCAAGTCAGGCTGTTTTTGACCAGCTACTTGTTTTGAAAGGATCTCGACCTGACCAGCGATAGAATCTAGCTCTTTTTGTTGCTCAGCTAAAGTTTGTTCTAAATGTCCAAGCTGAGCACTTTGGGATAACAATTCTTTTAATTCTGCTAACGTCATCCCTTTGGCAGCACAGGCCGCTTCTAAGTCGGCTTGTCTTTGAGCGATCACTTGTTGCAATTCTTGAGCTTGTTGCTTGGCTTCATTTAGCTTGGCCTCAGTTGCTACTAATGACTGCTCAGTTTGTTTTATATGTGCATTCAAGTCAGCCCAATGCGTTTCAAACTCAGCTATCTTCTGTTGCCAAATTCTCAACTGTGCCTTAGCTTGTTGTTCAGTCTGATACTCTACTGGCAACTGAGCTTGTTTTTCAGCCAATTGCGTCACCAATTTTTGCTTCTCAAGTTGGGCAGTTTGAGCTTGTTCATTTAACTCAGTCAACTTTGTCTGGGCTTGAGCGACCTTTTGTTCTAGGGTCGTCTTTTGTTCCTGCAAGCTCGCTGCTTCTTTTTCCTTATCTGTGAGTCCCCTTATCTCTTGGGTCAATTCGTGTTTAGTTTGGGTCAGTTCAACTTCTAAATGAGTTAACTCGCTTTGCTCTAAAGCAGGATATTTTTCAAAAAAATCCTGCATTTTCGTCTCAAATTCACGTTTCCGTTCAACATTTTCAGCGTTGATCTCATCTATTCGTGCCTGCAAAGCAGTAACTTTATCTTCCAGCTCACGTGCTTGTTGTTTAGCTTGTTCGACTTGTTCTTCATCGATCCCAGCCACTTCACTGACTTTAGCTGGAGCCGGATGGTCTAAACTCCCACAGACTGGACAGGGCTTGCCTGCTTGCAGTTTTTTGACCGCTGCAGCAATATAGTGATCCGCTAATTGATTAGCTAAAGTTCGAGCCTTAGCCCGAGCTTCTTGGCTGATAGTTGTTTCAGTAACTAATTTATTTTGCAAGTTTGCAATATTAGTTTGGCGCTTATCTAAGTCTGCTTGCTTTTCCAAAAGCTCGGCTAATTCTGCTTGTCGATACTTTACCCTTTCTAATTTTGCCTTTAACGTTTCTTTGGCTTGGATCGATTCTGTGAGCGCGTGCTGTTTTGCTTCGATAGCAGCTATTTTTGCTTGCTTTTTCTCTAAAATCGTCGTTATTTTTTGGATCTCAGCTGCCAAAGCATTCTGGCTAACTTCGACCTCTTCTTGCGTGGCCAAAAGCTCACTGACAACTTTGTATAGGGGCAAATTATTCTCCAGTTGTTTATGCTGGTACTGATAATTTGCGATCTCTTTACGCTTAGCTTCATACTCTGCCAATTGTGCAGCTGAACTTAACTGTTCTTTTTTTAGTTTTGCCTGTTTTTGTGCGGTCTTTTGGATGTCAGCTTCAGTCTTAACAAGTGTGGCCTTATTATTTTCCAATAGCTCAAAGTTTGTTCGGTGTTCCAATGCCCATTTCAACGCAACTATTTGCTGGCGTAAAGCTTCACGTTTAGGGGCTTTAGCTAGCAGGTCAGCCTGCTTAGCTTGTAACTTTGCCAGTAGATCGAAGTCTTTTTGAAGCTCTTCTTGTTTACTCAAAACATGCTGCAAGCTCTCGGTTTCTTTTTTAGCTTGTTGCCAGGCTTTGTCTTGTTCCGATAATTCTGCCTTGACTTGTTCGAGCCAGCTTTTGATCTGTTCGAGCCATAATTCAGGGATCTGTGTCTCACTGGTAAAGTCAGCTTGTTGCATCCTCAGTGTTAGTTGCTGTTCTTTTTGTTGGTAACTTGCATTTTGCTCTTTAAATTTTGCCTTGAGCTGTTCGGCCCAGCGTTCAAATAATTCACTGCCAAATAAATTGCGCAAGACTTCTTCTTTTTCCTTACTATCAGCTGCTAAAAAATTACGAAATTCCCCTTGAGGCAACAAAATGACCTTGGTAAATTGTTCCGCCGTCAAATGTAACAACTCATCGATAAAGCGCCGGGCTTCAGGGATCTTTTGGATGGCCAACTTTTCTTCATCCGGACCTGGATAGATCAATTCGACTTTGGCCTTTTTTTCAACGGGCTTGCCACCACGCCCAGCTAAAACTTGTTTTGGCTGACGCTTGATATAATAGATCTTGCCTTGATGCTCAAAGGTAAATTCAACACTAGTCTCGGCTTTATCGCTAGCAAAATCAGAGCGCATTTGGAAGGCTTGCCGTTTTTTACCCGAAGTTTCATTGAAAAGGGCGTAACACATCGCATCAAAGATCGTTGTTTTGCCACTCCCTGTCTTACCCGTGATCAAAAACAACGGTGCCTGCTCGAAGCGGGTAAAATCAACAGTCTCATCCACATAAGGACCAAAATTTTTGAGTTTTAATTCTAATGGTCGCATCCCTACTCACCTTCCTTTTTTAAGGCTAATAGACTTTCTTTAGCCCACTTTTGTTGGAGTTGTGTTGGCTCTTGACCAGTAGCTTGAACAAAGAAATCAGTAAATAACTCCAACGGGGTCTTGCTTTCGATCTTTTCAGCTTGCTTAGTGTGGACCAAACGCTTCTTGCGCTTCAATTCAACTATCCGCGGATAATACTTGCGCAATTTATTCATCACATCAATGATCTCATGTTCATCGGTCAATTCGATAGCCACGTAGTCATCTTCTGCAACAGTCTGATAAAGTTTTGTCGTCAATTCTGCGTATGAGGCCTCCAACCGCCGAATGTCATTGAGCGGATCTAATGGGATCCATTTGCACGAAAAAGGCTCCGTCTCTACGATCCAAACACCTTTTTGACTATTAGCCTCAGCCACCGAATATTTCAACAAACTCCCACTGTATTTGACCGTTGGTAGATCCAATGCTCGCTTGTCATGCAGATGACCTAGCGCCACATGATCGAAATCGCTGAATAGTTCAGGCGGTACTGAATCAAGTCCGCCCACTTCGATCTTAGTCTCGGAATCCGACCGTAAACTGCCAGCCGCAAAAAAATGGGCCACTAAGACCTGTTTTTTAGTCGGATCAAATTTGGTTTTCAACTTTGCAACGATCAATTTCATTGCTGAAGTCAGATCACTCAAACTTTCATCGGCAAAATAGTTACGCGCTTCTTGAAGTTCAAAATACGGTAATAAGAAAAATTGCGTATCCGCAAATTCGATCGGGGTAAAAGCTTCGGCTAGCTTAGTATGCAAGTATAGTTTAGTTTGCTTGAACCACTCTTGTCCTGTTGCCAAACGGACTGCGGAATCATGATTGCCACTGATCGCTAGTAAAGGAAGATCTGCTTTTAGATTCAAGTTTTTTAAAGCTTGATTCACTAACGTCACTGCTTCTTCACTAGGTAAAGAGCGATCATAGAGATCACCCGCGACGACTACTGCATCGACTTGCTCTTTTTGAGCGATCTGAGCGATCTGGTCTAAAGCATCTTGTTGCTCTTTGACTAATGGATATTCGTGAAGTCGTTTTCCGATATGCCAATCTGCCGTATGTAAAAATTTCATCGTCTACCCCCTAAATCAAACTTTTGTTCGTTATTAAAAATATTATACCACGAAATTCCCAAGCCATTATTACAAAAATAGCAACTGTAGTCTTCAACTTCGAAAACTCAGTTGCTATCAAGCTAATCTAAGCTATTAAATTTTTCTTTAGCAGCTAGATATTTATCTTTTTGGGCCTGCCAATATTTGCGATCGGCTTCGCCTAGCGTTTTAATGACCTTAGCTGGATTGCCAACGGCTACGCTATCTGCTGGAATATCTTTAGTTACTACAGCTCCACTGCCGATGACTGCATTTTTACCGATCGTAACTCCCGGTAAAACAATGGCATTTGCTCCCAGCCATACATTGTCTTCGATCACGATCGGAAGTCCAAATTCGAGCTGATCTTCATTTCTGATCTGACTATCTAAGGGATGACCAGCAGTATAAAGGCCGACTCGTGGTCCAAGCATGACATTATTACCGATCGTGATCCGATTGACATCTAAAAAAATACAATCCATATTAGCATAAAAATTCTCACCAATGCTCACATGTCTACCATAATCGACGTAGACCGGTGGTGTAACGTAGTAATTTTTACCCGTTTTTCCAAAAAGCTGTTTGACCAATGCCTTTAATTTAGCTTTATCCTCGATCGGAGTTTAATTGATCTGTTGGGCGATCTTTTTGCCGTGGACTGACTTATGCTCAGGTAAAATACCTCCAGCCAGATAAAGCTCACCTGCTAGCATTTGTTGGTATTCAAAGTCTTTTTCCATCAATGCTCACCTCACAAATTTATCTAACTATATTGTATCAAATTTTTAAATACTTCTCTTAAACAAAAAGCACCGATCTCCTGCTAGACCGGTGCTCATTATTAGCGATTATATGTTTTTTCTTGCTTTTTATCGCTATTATTTCGTGTATGTATATCGATCAACCCCACACTTACTTTAAGTGCATAGTCGACCGATCTCATAGTCGAATCATCTAAATGGGATATCTTATCCCGTAAACGTTGTTTGTCCAAAGTGCGTAATTGCTCTAATAGTACGACCGAATCTTTCTCAAGGCCTTTTTTACCCTTTGGCGCAGCTTTTAAAGCCACATGGGTCAACATCTTAGGCTTCGAGATCTTCGACGTGATCGCAGCTACGATCACTGTTGGACTAAACTTATTTCCAATGTTGTTTTGGATGACCAGAACAGGTCGCATCCCACCTTGTTCAGAACCCACTACAGGCGACAAGTCGGCATAGAAGATATCTCCTCTTTTAACCAGTTCCTTTACCATAGGATCACTCTCTCTAATTTATTTATTAGCTCACCGATCCATAATCGGCATCGCAATCACAACTGCCGAAAATACCACAAATTTCTTGATTCAAACCACCCATTTGACCGTAACCATCGATCAGCTCTTCCAAGGCTGTATGATACTTTTCGATCCGCTCAGCGTATTCGGGATGGTCCTTTATCTCTTCCACCTCAATAGTATAGAATTCACAGAACTCTTTAATATTTTGATATTGCAACACGGTCATTTTCTTCCTCAAATCATCTTCCACCATGACTAGCCCTCCGTGACCATTAGTTATCGCAATCTTAACATAAATGCGTTTAAAAGTATACTTTAATTGTAATAGCGTGGCAACCGCTCAGATAGTGCACAGACTATCTCATAATTGATCGTTTGCGCATACTCAGCTGCATCTTGCGCTGTGATCTTGTGCTCACCATTTTGTCCGATCAAGGTTACCTTTGTTCCCAAAGGTAATTTATCGGGTAGTCGCACCATAAACTGATCCATGCACACTCGTCCCACGATCTCACATGGTTGACCAGCGATCAATACGTGATAACCTTGCATCCGTCGCAACCACCCGTCGGCATAACCGACTGGCACAGTTCCTAACCATTCTGGCTTAGAAGCGGTATACGTTTTACCATATCCCACTCCATCACCTGGACGCAACTGCTTGACTGCGACCAATTCACTTTCTAAACTCAATGCTGGCTTGAAAGTCTCCGGTAATTCTAATTCTGTTCCCGACGGATTTAGGCCATACATCGTGATACCGTAACGAACGACATTACCCCCACAATCCGTATGCCACATTGCAGCCGCTGAATTAGCCACGTGAATATAACGCGGTCTAGTCGTCACGACTTCCATCAACTCATTGAATTTTTTTAGCTGGTAATTGTAGTGCTCTTGGTCTTTAGCATCGGCAGTCGCAAAGTGCGTAAAGATCCCTTCGAATTCAAATTGTGCTGCATGTTCGTGCAAAAAAGCGAGCGCTTGACTCAATGTGGCTTGATCTCTAAAACCGATCCGCCCCATACCAGTATCTAAAGCCAAATGAACTTTGAGTTTAGCACCAGTTTGAGCTAATTTGCTTTGTGCCTGGATCAGAAATTCTAGATCTCCAACAGCAGTTGAAAGATCATATTTAGCCATCAAAGTAGCCTCATTAGCAGGCGTAACACCTAAGATCAAGATCGTTTCAGTGATACCGGCTTCACGTAAAGCCAGCCCTTCATCGATCAGCGCAACACAAAAGCCAGTCGCTCCCGCTTGTTTTGCAGCTTTAGCGACGGGGACGATCCCATGCCCATAAGCATTAGCCTTTACGACAGCAAAAAGTTCTTGTTGTTCATCCATGCGAGCTAATTCAACTGCAATATTATGCTTGATCGCAGCTAGATCAACATTTACATGGGCGTTGCGGTGCAAACCTATAACCATTTTGATCATCTTCTCTCTTACTTGATTTTTTCTAAAACAACCATCGTGGCAACATGTTCTTTGGTATGTGATATCGAAATAAATGCGTTACATTCATTTTCGAGGGGATGGTACGAAAAATACGGACGGCCCAAGGGATCATTTAGGATCTCAATATCTAAAAAACTGACAGTTTGACCGATCCCAGTTCCCACCGCCTTACTATATGCTTCTTTAGCGGAAAAACGGCCAGCCAAAAACTCCCCCTGACGTTTTGGGGACAGCTCAGCAAAAAACGCTAATTCCGCTGGAGTCAAGATCTTAGTCGCCGTTTTGGGCAATTTAACTAACATCTGCTTGACCCGTTCGATACATTCTAAATCATTTCCGATCCCCAAGATCACTCGATTTCACCCTAACATCATCACAATTTTTTTACATATCAATCATACTTTTTCTCTCCAGCTTAATCAAGCCAAAAATCCGCTAGTCGCCTATAGCAACTTCAAAGAGCTTGAACTAAAGAGAAAAGGGGCCTAAATAGCCTCTTTTGCGTAATTATAGATCTTCCACCACGACATAAGTCATATCAAGTGGACCATGAACACCCACGATCAGTACCATTTCAATATCCCCCGAATTAGACGGACCTGAAATGAAATTGATATTTGAAGTCTTGAGTTTGCCAGTTTTCATTGCTTCATCGTAGCGGTCGATCGCTTGGCGCATCCGAGGTAAGATCTTACTTTTTGGAATGATCGCCAAATAGTGCGTCGGTAAGAAATGAAAACCTCGGCCTTGTTCCTTAACGGTGGCAGCTGTGATCGTCCCCGACTCAGCTAAGAGATAATCGGCAAAACCGATCGCTGCATCACTTTGGTCAGCATCGACTAAGTTATCTCGACCGCGCTTGGCATCCCAAAAATACAATTTATCTAAGTCTAATGCATTCCGCCAATCTAAAATACCATATTCTTGCCACTTTTCATCCGCAAAAGTCGGCAACATCAAACTGTGGATATCTTTTTCATGTAAGAAATTTTCCAGTGTCTCACTCAATTTAGCTACTGGTACTGTCTTAAAATCAATATGGATCGCCTCACTATTGGTCTTAGCCAAGGCTAATAATTCATCTTGATCCAGACCTGATAGCGTCGTCTTCGGTAGATCATTGATAAATACTAGCGGATCATTTGCTAGCTCATGGCGGGGACGATCAGCTTTTTTGGCGATAAAATCTAGAAATTCTTCACGGTTTTTAGGATCATTTGCTTTGATCGTTTCAGTCATTTTGTTCGCCTCGCTTCCGTTCTTTTTCATGTCGATCGTACCAATGGCGGAAGTTTTCTCTCAACTTCGGTGGCTCAGCCAGATCTCTGACATCGACCCAACCATGGATCAACTTCGGTGCGATCTTTGGAACTTTATCGATCTTACCTTCTGGATAAAGGTTCTCAACACTATTTTCTTTCTTATTGGAGAATGGCTTCATTGCCAAATGTTCACCCATCAAAGCGCCTTTAAAGAGGATCGGAGTCTTAGTCCCGACACTGATCGTCTTAAAGATAACATTATTTAGACTATGATCTAAATGAAGTTTATTCATCTCGACTTTACGGTGTTCCAAGATCAGATCATGCAGTGGGATCTTGACCGGACATGTTTCTGTACAGGCTCCACATAAACTGCAGGCATATGGCAGCTCACCAAAGTTTTCATAACCATCTAAAATTGGAGATAAAACTTCACCCATTGGTCCAGGATAGATCGAACCATAGCCTTGGCCTCCGATCTGGCGGTAAACCGGACAAACATTCAAACAAGCTCCACAACGAATACATTGCAAGATCTGTTCAAAGACTGTATTCAACGCATTGGAACGACCATTATCAATGATGACTACGTGGAAATCCTCTGGACCATCAAGTTCGTCGTCTAGTTTTCCTGCACTAAAAGTACAATAACTTGTCAATTTTTGACCGACCGCACTGCGGCAAAGCAGATTATCCAACACTTCGGCTTCCTTTAGCCCAGGAACGATCCGCTCCATCCCCATGACAACGATCTGCGTCTTTGGTAACGCCATCGTCAAGTCAGCATTACCTTCGTTAGTGACCAAATTGATCATTCCATTGTCGGCGATCGCAAAGTTACACCCGGTGATCCCCAAGTCGGCTTCCATAAAATACTTACGTAAATAGCTACGAGCAAAACGCCCCATTCTTTCAGGATCATTATCGCCCTCATAGCCGATCTTTTGGAAGACTTCCCGTACTTGATCGCGATTTTTGTGCAAGGTCGGAAAAACGATATGGGTCGGTTCATCCCAATCATCTTCTTGTAGGATAAATTCCGCTAAGTCAGTTTCCATCAATGATAATCCGGGGATCTTCAACAATTCCTTGTCTAGATCGATCTCCGTCGTGACCATTGATTTAGATTTAACGACCTTTTTGACATTCTTCTCACGTGCGATTTGCTTGATGTAAGCCGTTGCATCGGCATCTGTCTTAGCAAAATAAACATGTCCGCCATTTTTTTGGACATTTTCGCTAAATTCTTCAAGATAATCTGGTAAATGTTTAACGGCATGTTGGCGGATCTGCTCACCTAACTCACGCCACTCGTTCCAATCGCCCAATTGTTCCCGGGCACGTGTCCGCTTCTCAAATTGCGCATCTTGGGCTTTAGCCACTGATGCACGCATAAACTTGTCTTTTTTAGCATTTTTTACGCGTTCGTCAAATGAAAGTTCACTTGTCTTTAAGCCCATCTAAAACACCCCGCTTCCATTAGCTGGTACCATCTGGTGATCCGTATCCTTGACGTATTTGACCCGGGAAAGATCGACATTATGATTCAAAACTTCTGCAATATGCATCACTTTGATCTTTTCCCCTCGACGATTCATCCGTCCACCAATATTCATCAAACATGCTTGATCTGCCCCGATCAAGATCTGGGCATTCGTAGCTACGATATTATTGACCTTATCGTCGACCATCGCTTCGGATATCTCGGGTTCTTTAGCCGAGAAAGTACCACCAAAGCCACAACATAATTGCACATTATGCAATGGGATCATCTCAAGATCTTTAACATGATCGAGCAAGACAAATGGCGCAGTCCGTTCACCTAACAGCCGTGTCATGTGACAAGAGCGGTGGAAGGTGGCAGTTGCATCTAATTGAGCTCCACAGTCTAAGATACCTAGCACACGATAGATAAATTGTGAGAACTCATAGGTCTTATCATGTAAAATCTGAGCCTTTTTGGCATAGTTAGGATCATCTTTTAAGATATCTTTATATTCCTTTAACATCCCGACACATGAACCCGAAGGTCCAACAATGTAATCCGCATCTACACTTAATAATGCATCGATCTCATTGTAAAATGTCTTGATCGTCCCCTTACTGTAACCGCTATTATACGTTGGCTGACCGCAACAGACCTGCCCCTTAGGAAAGACCGTCTCACAGCCAAAGCGCTCTAATACTTCGACCATCGCTTGACCTACATTTGGAAAAAGCAGATCAACGATACAGGTTGAAAAAATACATACTTTCATTGATAAGTGCATTTAAAATGCACCTCCACCTCCTTTGATAAGGCTTGGGCAACATATAAATCAAAAAATACCAATAATCATTGCTATACCATAATTATACTCCAAAGCACGTAAAACGCTTGCATGTTTTGTTTTTAATTATTGTATATTTGCACAAAAAAAGAACGTAGACAGTTGATCCTACGTTCTTTTACCTAAAATATTAGTGATATAAGTCGAAACGACCTTTAGCAATAAATTCTTTGAACCCGCCGATCTCAAAGAGTGACTTGTTCATGATCATCTTCTTCATCATCGAAGCCGGATAACCCTTGATCTCCAACTTGCCGATCACCCCAAAGCCATGGGTATTACCGACTGAAGCGACCGTCCCTTTGCTCTTATATACAAATGGTGTACTTAAATGACCATTGCCGTTGATCTGTGATTCGAGATCTTTAGCCGCATAGACTGCCATCTCAGTAGCGATCTGCGCCGTTGTTGGATATGGCCGGCCGCTTTCTTTATCCATCACAGCCGCGACATCACCTAAGATATAAAGATCATCAAAGTTTGGATCAGTCAAATTATCTGTGACTACGACCCGCCCGCGACGTTCTTGTAAGTTGGATTCACCTACGACTGGACTGCCTGAAACACCTGTTGTCCAAATGATCGTTTCAGCTTTCAAGGAGTTGGTTTGACCATCTTTTTCATAGATAACTTCGCCAGGTGCCACTTCACTGATCTTAGCACCGCAAAGTAGTTCAACCCCCAAGCTCTCAACTAGTTTGACACCATAATCCGCTAGTTTTTCGCTAAACATTGGCAAAAGACGTGTTGCTGCTTCAACAACTGTGATCTTGACTTCAGATGGTGCTACTCCAGCAACTTTAGCATATTCTGGACGTCCTTCAGCTAAAGCACCGGCTAATTCGATCCCGGTAAAGCCAGCACCACAGACAACAAGTTGTAAGTACCGCTTATCTTTTGTTTCTTTGTATTTTTCCATCGAAGCTAAAATATGGTCATAGATCGCCAATGATTGCTTGATATTTGTCATTTCAAGTGCATTTTCTTTAGCGCCCTTGATCCCAAAAGTCTCGGAAACAAAACCTAATGCTAAGACACAGTAATCATAGTCGAGCATACCATGTTGTTTTAATTGTACTTGTTTTTTAGTAGCATCTAGTTTCACCACTTCATCTTGGATAAATTCAGTCACTGCCGGATCAACGATATCAGCGATCGGATAAGTGATCTTCAAAGCCGATTGGGTCCCAGAAGCAACTTCGTGTAATTCCGTTGTTTCATAATGATAGTCATCTTTATCGACTAAGATGATCTTAGCCTTACCCTTGACATTCTTTTGTAACTTATGCACAGTTTGTAACCCTGCGTATCCAGCGCCTAAAACAACTACTTTTTTCATAAAAAAATCTCCTCGTTAAAAAATAAAATCAAATAAAATACCTAACAGATATAAAATAACTTGTAAAAACGAACCTACAGCTAAAATCTTGACGGCTGTGATAAAAGTCTCATTTTTTACTTGTTTTTCCCAGAGCAATTTATTTTGCCGGTAGAAAAATGGGAGTGTTAAAACGATCAATAAGACCGTGTAGGGTGCCAAGCCGATAAATGGTGTTGAACACAAACTGACTAACGCCAAAATATTTTTTGCAGTATAGACCTGCAAGGCTCGTTTTTTCCCTAAATAGTGTACGATCGTATATCGATGATTGCGCTCATCTTCAGCTAGATCACAAATATTATTAGCTAACATCAGATTTGAGATCCAAAGCATATTCGGTAACGCTAATAATGCGATCCGCCAAAGATCAGAGAGATCAAACGTAAATTCTTGATAAGTATTGATATAAATACTTATCAACATGATCATTCCGCCCATGGTAAAACCAGAAAAGAACTCGCCGATCGGTAAACTCGATAGCGGACGCGGACCAGCGGAATACAAGATCCCGACAGCAAAACAAAATATCCCCATCAACAATAACGGCCACCCAGTGCGTACGACCAACACTAGTCCTAAAACAGTTGCGACTCCAGCCATTCCAAGCAACATCCATAAAACTTCTCTGGGTGATAAGTTTTCTCGACCGATAATATTGGTCTTTTGTTTATACTCCTCTTTATCAAGAGCATTATGATAGTCATTGTAATTATCCCACGCATCGACTGACATGTTAAATAAAAACATCGCGATAAAAAAGAGCAACAGATTCGCCCAATTTAGTGAATGATAATAATAATAACTAAAACATACTCCAAGCAAGAAAGGTAAAACACTGGCTGTTTTGGCCTTGATCTCAACAAGTTCAAGGAAAACCTTAAGTGACATTCAAATTACCTCGCTTTGTACTGGTTTAGTCTTCACAGTATAGTGTACAATAAAACTAGATAAATATGTCGGAAGGAAACCTAAATAATGAAATTAAATTTTTGGCAACAGTATCCGTTGGTCAAAGATGATCTCCAGATCGTCAACCAATTGATCGCAAAAAAGATCGAAGTCAACGATCCTAAACTTAAAAGCGCTCTCTTACAGATGGCAAATAACGGGGGAAAATATCTCCGGCCAGCCTTGTTATTGCTCTTTTCCAAAGAAAATGCGCCTACGACTGCCGAGGAACGTCTCCTTAAACTCGCAGCTTCGATCGAAGTTTTGCACACTGCAACTTTGATCCACGATGATATCATTGACGATTCCCCTAAACGACGGGGGCAGGTCAGCATTCAATCTGCTTTTGGTAAAGACATCGCCGTATATGCTGGAGACCTATTATTTACTGTCTTTTTCGATCTGATCGCTGACGCTTTGTACGCTTCACCTTATCTCAAAGTCAACGCACAAATGATGCGTCAGATATTAAACGGCGAGATCAGCCAAATGAACGCTCGTTTTGATACAGAAAAGAGCTTTTTGACTTATCTTCGCAATATCAACGGTAAGACCGCTGCGATCTTTAGCCTCGCCTGTCAAGAAGGGGCTTATTTCAGCGGGGCTGACCGTCGTCAAGTTGCTTTAGCTAAACGGATCGGGCAAAATATCGGCTTGAGTTTTCAAATGTTAGACGATATCCTTGACTACTCTGATGGCAAAAATTTAAACAAGCCGGTCATGGAAGATCTCGCAACTGGCGTTTATTCTTTACCACTATTAATGGTCTTACAAGAACACAAGGCTGAACTGATGCCTTATCTAGCTAAAAAAGAACAGATGACCACTGCCGATATGGAGGCCGTTAAACAACTTGTCTTAAAATACGGCGGTGTCACTAAAGCTAAAGCCCTAGCAGAAAAATTCATACAAAAAGCGCTCGATCAAACTTCACAGCTTCCAGTCTCGCAAAAACGTGACTTGCTCGAAAAGTTGATCAAACGCCTTTTGAAGAGAACTAACTGATCAATAGCCGCCATCGACTTGTTTAAGTTTTTGATAGCGCTTATTGTCGGTCAATTGCTTAGGTGTCCCTTGCAGTTCGATCTGGCCATCTTCGATAAAGACGATCTGATCTACATGCTCGACGCCTTGGAGATGGTGTGTGATCCAGATCAAAGTCTTATCCTGTAAGACATCCATGAATGTCTTAACTAAGGCCCGTTCAGTGATCGGATCAAGTCCGACTGTCGGTTCATCCAAAATGATGATCGGCGCATCTTTTAATAAGATCCGCGCTAAAGCTAGCCGGTGTCTTTCACCACCTGAAAATCTCAATCCTGCCTCATCGACCATTGTTTCCAGTCCTTGAGGCAGTTTTTTTATCAATTTTTTCAAGCCTACGCGCTCTAAAACATCCCAAACTTCTTCATCACTAGCAGCTTCATTACCGATCCGGACATTATTGACCACAGTCGTATTGAAAAGATATGGCGTTTGGTGGATGACACCGATATATTTAGCAATATCATCGCCAAATTCGGTCGTCTTGATCTCGTTTAAGGTCACTGAGCCGGCTGTTGGAGCCAAATCGCCCCGCAATAAACTAGCTAGGGTACTTTTCCCCGAGCCACTCCGACCTAAAATCGCCAACTTTTCGCCTGGTTTTATCTTTAAGTTGATCCTATTCAACACATTATAATGTCCATCGGCATAAGCGTACACCAAGTCTTTAACTTGCAGTTCGTATGGTGCTGTCACTGCTGGTGCTTTTTTACGTTCTTCTTCTGGGTGTGGTAAAGCATTTAAGCGCTTGATCGAATCTAAATATACATTTGTCTCTTGTGCAGCCGTTGGCAGTGGCATAAAGGCATCCGCCAAAGGAAAGACACAGAGCACAAACGCTGCGATCCAGTTGATCGAATCAGTCTCGGTACCACCAAAACGGCCTGAAGCCCAAATGATCAAACTAACAACGATCGCTAAAAAGATAAATTGTCCCACTAGATCACGGCGACGTTCAAATTTTCGCATCTTTTCTTGCGTCGTGAGCAATTTTGCTTCATTTTCCTCGTGTCGTTTAAGATAATCATTGGCACGTTCCGAAAAGATCCAATCCGAGACCCCCAAGACATTATCGGTAAGATCAAGATACAATGCATTTTTGATCTGCTTTTCGTACTCTTGCCGGGCCCCGTTAACAATAACTGACCAAAGCGGGAGCGCAAAGATCAAAAGGCCATATAACACAAGCATCCATAAGGCAAACAGAGGTGAGATCACACCTAACCCAACAATGATAAAAACGTAAAGCCCACAGACCGTAAAATATGGGAAAAGTGTTCGCAAATATAGATTTTGGATGTGGGCAACGTCTTCTGATAACAAGCCTAAGATATCTCCTAAGCGATATTTGTTATTGAAAAAGACCGCATCCCGTTCCAAAGCATCATACATCTTGCGCCGAAACTCTGAGGTCATCTTAAAGACCCAGTTATGGCTGGTCAACCGTTCTAAATAGTGCAATAATGGGCGAAAGATCCCAAATGCTCTCGTCAAAACGATCGGAACATAAACTAATAAGATATTTTCCGGTGGTGTTGCTGATTTTGTGATCAGATAGCCACTAGTAAACATCAATCCCCCTGCACAGATAAAAGTTAAAACGCCGAGGAAGATCGCTAACCAAAGCGTTTTTTTGTAGTGCTTCAAAAACGGTTTGACCCAGCTATCATGTTGCAAAGCTTTAAAAAATGATAACTTATTTAGCATCTGTATCCCCCCTCATTTCACTTAATAACTTACAGAAGTAACCATTCTTAGCTAAGAGCTCACTATAGGTTCCACTTTCAACCAATTTACCTTCATCCATGACTAAGATATAGTCCATTTGGTGCATCCAATGCAGACGGTGTGTAGCAAAGAAAACCAACCGATCTTGCATCAGTGGCATCATTTTTTCTTTCAATTCCAATTCAGTCTCGATATCTAAGTGCGCCGTCGGTTCATCAAAGATCATGACCTTGCGTTTTTTATCCAAGAAGGCACGCGCTAAAGCGATCCGTTGCGCTTGACCACCTGAAAGTGCGCGTTTCCCGCTCCCAATCTTAGTATCCAAGCCTTCAGGTAACTCAGCGACTAAACGCTCAAGACCGACCACTTTGATTGCTTCGTAGATCTCCTCATCCGAAACATCAGGCGTATAAAATGCGATGTTGTTTCGTAAAGTATCTGAGAAAACATAAGGCGACTGTGGGATATAAAGTACCTGTTTACGCCAGTCAGCTAGATCCAAGTTAGGTAACTTATGTCCTTGAACAGTAAACTCACCCGAATCAGGTGTATAGAACCCACTTAACAAATTGATCAAGGTCGTCTTACCTGAACCACTCATACCAATGATCCCAACTTTTTGATAGCCTTTGACTGCAAAGCTCACAGGTGCGATCCCATTTTGTTCATCGTAGCTAAACCCGATCTGTTCAGCTTTAAAACCATCTGTGGCTTGCCATGAAGTCAACTCGACCTCAGGTGCTTGAGGTAATGGCGCATGGATGATCTTAGCGATCGCATGAAATGAATTCTTACCATTCAGTGTGGCATGATAGTCATTGGCAAAATTTCTGATCGGCAAGAAATATTCAGGGGCTAAGATCAAGATCGAGAGGCCATAGAAAAGCGACATTTGCTGATCGATCAATCTCAAGCCTAAAAAGACAGCCAAAACAGCGATCGATAAAGTCGTGAAGAAATCGAGCGCAAAAGTCGATAACATAGCTACGCGCAAGGTCTGCATCGTAGTCTTACGAAAGTTTTCACTTGAGCGATAAACACTCTTAGAATATCGCTTACTTAAGCCAAAATACTTTAAGGTATCAATGCCTCGCAACGAATCGATAAAATGATTGGACAGACGTTGAAACGTCGAAAATTGACGATCAGCTTTAGCTTTAGCCGCAAAGCCTAAAATGACCATGAATAAAACGATCAAGGGATATACCAATAACATGATGACCCCAGAAGTGATATCCATCCAAAATGTCACTAACAAGATCAAGACTGGCACGATCGCCATGCTCATCATTTTACTCAATAATAATTTGATGTAATTTTCTACCTGAAAGATACCATCCAAAGTTAAAGTCACTAAATTACCTGTTCCTTGCGTTTGGACCACTCCAGGCCCTAGAATGAAGATCTTCTCTAACAATCGTTTACGCATTTCTTTGGCACTTTGCCGCGCATAGTTATCTAATAATTTGGCATCGATCAGATCTATTCCCTGACGCAGGATAAAACAGACCGAAAAAGCACAAATATTGAATACCTGACTCCTCAGTGGCTTTCCCAACCACAGATCGGTCAAAGTAGCACTTAAAAATAAAGCTTGCCCTATGATAAGTAAAGCTTGCAGAAACGAGAGTCCTGCAAGCTTTACCATGATCTGTCTTATTCCTGCTAGTTTAAATAGCAGTTTATCGACCATTATTTAACTACCTCCGCTGTTTGTACAACTGGGAGTGCAATCCGTTTTCTAAAGATCCAGTATGACCAGATCGTGTATGCCAAAACAAATGGCAACAAGCAGATCGTTGCGATCGTCATTACCGTCAATGTATATGAGGTCGACGAAGCATTTTGGATCAAGAGGTCATACTTATCACTGATGCTAGAGATCATTACCCGTGGGAACATGCCAACAAAGATCATTGCGACCAATGAGACCATTGTCAAACCACTAGAAATGAAAGCTAACATTTCGTTGCCCTTGAAAGTTGCGATATGACCTAAAACAGCAAAGCAAACGATCAAGGCTACTATGATCAAAGTTCCGACCGGACGAACTTGGAAGAAGTCTGTCTGGAAGAATAACAAGATCGCAAAGACTACTAGTCCAGCATATAAGACCCAGTAGAGAAAAGCAGCGTAATTGCGTGCACGTTCACGAATATCGCCAAGTGTCTTTAATGCAATGTAGTTAAGGCCGTGTAAGTAAGTCAATAAGACTAATGCCACACCACCAACAACTGACATCACATTGAAGTAATCAAAGAAACCAGCGCTCATGTTACCATTAGCATCGATCGGCATACCTTGGATCATCGAAACAAACATCACGCCCAAGAAAAATGGTACGATCAAACTACCTAATGCCAAAGCTGAGCTCCAAATATGTTGTTTCTTTGGATCACTAGCTGTTCTAAATTCAAAAGAGACACCACGAATGATCAAGCCAAACAAGATCATCAACAAGATCAAGTAGTAGCCACTAAACAATGTTGCATACCAATATGGGAACGAGGCAAACATGGCACCACCAGCAGTGATCAACCAAACTTCATTACCATCCCAAACTGGTCCGATCGTTTCAATAATTTGTGAGCGTTCATCTTCATTGTGAGCTAATGACCGCGTCGCCATACCGACTCCAAAGTCAAAACCATCAAGGAAGAAGAAGCCTGCAAATAGGACGCCGATCAAAATAAACCATAAAATTTGTAAGAAACTCATTTAAAACGCCCCCTTATCGAATGGATCCAAGATCTTGTCCGCATAGCCGTGGCCTTGCATTTGCGATGGATCGTTTTGCAATTGACGTTTTACCAAACCGATCATTACGATAGCAAGTGTCGTAAAGAGCGTGAAGTAAACAATATTCGAGATCAACAAGGAAGTTACAGAAACATTTGGTGAAACACTTTGTTGGATCGTGAACAGACCATAAACGGTCCATGGGTAACGACCAAATTCAGTGATAAACCAGCCCGCTGTATTAGCGATAAACGGTACAAATGTCGTTAGTGCTAAAGCCCACAACATCCAGCGCCGTTGGTACAATGTTTCTTTTTTCTTGCGTGTCATCAGTAAGCCGACAAAGGAAACTAAGATGATCCAAGCACCAAAGCCAGCCATCACTCTAAAACTCCAGAAAAGTGTATTTACTGGTGGAATATAATCCATCTTGGTCCCATCGATCGTGGTACCATATTTTTCCTTCATTTCAGCGTTGATCTCATCCATCCCTTTAACTGAACCAGATGGCTTATTGTATGACAATAAACTCAAAAGAACTGGAATATCGACCTTGTACTTGACCGTATGATTCTTAGTATCAGCGATCCCCACAGCTGTCCATGGTGCAGGGTCTTCTGTAGTTTCATAAATTGCTTCTGTTGCAGCAAATTTCATAGGTTGTTCAGTAACAAGATATTTCATTTGGAAGTCACCGACTAAGATCGTCCCAACTGAAAAGATCATTGCCATCCACAAGCCTAAACGCATTGATTTCTTATAGAGGACCTTAGCTTCTTTGGTAGTATCTTTCTTCAACATTTGGAACGCTGTTAAACCAGCGAGTACTACCCCACCCATAGTTAAAGCAGCTAGGATAACATGCCCATATTCGAACCAAAGTTGTGGGTTCTTCAATAAGGCAAAGAAGTCGATCATTTCGGCACGACCGCCTTTGATCGCATACCCAACTGGATGTTGCATAAATGAGTTAGCTGCCAGGATCCATAACGCAGACGTTAAAGTCCCAAAGCAGACCATCCACATAAAGAATAAGTGCGTGCCCTTCTTCACTCGATCCCAAGTAAACATCCAAAGACCGATAAATGTAGACTCAATGAAAAATGACAATAAAGCTTCTAAGGCTAAAGGTGCCCCAAAAATATCCCCCATGAAACGTGAGTAGTCAGACCAGTTCATCCCAAATTGGAACTCTTGGATCAAACCGGTAACAACACCGACTGCAAAGCTCAACAGGAAGATATTACCCCAGAACTTGGCTAATTTTTTATAAGCCTCATTCTTGGTACGGACGTAGAATGTTTCTAAAATTGCAACTACAAAGGCCGTCCCGATCGAAAATGGTACGAAGAAGAAGTGAAAGACCGTCGTCATCGCAAATTGGAAACGCGCTAGATCTACAATATCCATTTCTATCCCTCCATTCTAAAAATTGTTCCATAGTAAAGCCTATACACCTTAAGTTTACTCTTGCGACTAAGCGTTTTCAATTATTTAACTCTTTAAATACAGAATAATTTGGTTTTTTTTGTATTTTTACGTTTATAAATTTAAAAAGATCCTAATAGGAAATTCCTACTAGGATCTTTTCGTTAACTAACTATTTTGCTTCGTCATCTTTTTTCTTACGCTTAGTAGCGCCAAAACCAAGAATTCCCGCGAGAACGGTCAGCATAGATCTCATATACGATCTGAGCTACTGCCGGACGATCTGGTCCTATCACACCTGCAAATCTGTATTTGCGGTACTAGAGTCCGTTTCCGTTGTTGCTGGTGGTGGCGCGGAGGCTTACTTCTGTTTCTTAGGCTGCTACGTAGCCTTTTTTGCTGGTAGCGCTTCTTGTGCTAAGAAAGTGGCTTCAGAAGCACCACTATCAGCTGAAACAACTGTATTTCCAGGATAGATGGCACATGTTGTTCCGATCAAAACAGAAATTACCCCGACCGTGAACCTTTTAATAGTAAACCGTTACTGGAGCGGTTCCATTTTTTGTGCTTGGAGATTCTTATTATTTTTTTGAAAGCATATCCTCATCTACTACGTAAAAGCGTTATGTTATTTAATTTTCCCAAAGCCTTTTTCTAATCTAAAAAAATCCTAGTAATTTATAAAACGCTCTTTTAAAAGACCATTTCATTCAATTACTAGGATCAATTATTTATATTCTATTTTTGAATCAGTAAAAACTAACTCTTATCAATGCTTCTTCTTATCGTAACTTACTCCAAAATTAAACAATCCTAACAACATTAGCAGTACTAAGCCTAATAGAGAAGTGTTCTTTGAAGTAGTTTCCCCGGTTTGTGGTAAAACTTGCTTGTTGTTTCCAACAGTAGCAACAGCATGTTGCTTATGACCTACTTGACGTGTCGAAACTACCTTCTTAACCACCTTAGCTTGCGGATGATCCACTTCATGCGTCATCTTAACAGCCTTGGTTACATCAACTACTTTCGCAGATACATTTACTTTATCTTTAGAACCGTCCGCATACATAACTTCTAACTTACCAAGTTGTGTACCAAGCTTTTCAGTATCAACTGGTACTGCCCAGTTCAATTGAGAACCAGCTGGAAGTGTTCCCGCCACTAAGTCAGCCAAAACTAATTTAGTCCCTTTAGTAACGACTAGATTTTTAACAGCCGTTGGCGTGAACTGATCGGCAACAGACTGAACTTTGACTGTCACATCCACTACATCACTAGACTTATCTGGATATACGACCTTAACTTCACCAGTCTGGTTTCCAGTTACATCCGCATCGACCGCTTTTGCCCAAACAAATTGAGTTCCTTTAGGTAGTTTGTCAGTTGCAACCAGTAGTTGTTGTGGTGCTACTTTTTCATGAAGTTTAATGACTACACCTACTTTAGCCAATAAATCGTTCAAATCTGCATCTGTGCCGACTTTCACTGAAACTTTGACTAAGTCCTGCGAGCCATCTGGGTAGGTTACTTCCAATTCGCCTGTTTGATGACCTGCTTTGGTTGTATCTACTGGTGTCTTCCAGTTCAATTTAGTTCCGGTTGGCAACGTTACGCTCGGATCTAAAACTTCTTCTGGGGTCAATTTAGAGCCTAGGGATACTTCTAAGTTTGCTTTAGCTTTTGGTGTCACTGCTTGTCCATCTGTTCCTACTTTTACTGGAACCTTAACTAGGTCTTTCGAACCGTCTGGATATGTTACTTCTAACTCGCCTGTTTGGTGACCCGCTTTGGTTGTATCCACTGGTCTCTTCCAGCTTACTTTAGTCCCGGTTGGCAACGTTACGCTCGGATCTAAAACTTCTTCTGGGGTCAACTTAGAACCTAAGGACACTTCTAAGTTTACTTTAGCTTTTGGTGTCACTGCTTGTCCATCTGTACCTACCTTCACTGGAACCTTAACTAAATCTTTCGAGCCATCTGGATAGGTCACTTCTAATTCACCCGTTTGATGACCTGCTTTGGTCGTATCTACTGGCGTCTTCCAGTTTAACTTGGTCCCTGTTGGCAACGCTACACTTGGATCTAACACTTCTTCTGGTAACAACTTACCACCTAAAGCTACTTTTAAGTCCGATTTTACTTTTGGCATTGTTACCTGTGTGTCTGTACCTACCTTCACTGGAACTTTCACTACATCTTTCGAACCATCTAGGTAGGCCACTTCCAATTCGCCTGTTTGATGACCCGCTTTGGTTGTATTCACTGATGTCTTCCAGTTCAACTTAGTTCCGGTTGGCAATGCTACACTTGGATCTAGCACTTCTTCTGGGGTCAACTTAGAACCTAGCTTCACTTCTAGATTGTTCTTTGCTACCGGTGTTAACGCTTCGTCATCTGTGCCTACTTTTACTGGAACTTTCACTACATCTTTCGAGCCATCTGGGTAGGCCACTTCCAATTCGCCTGTTTGATGACCCGCTTTGGTTGTATCCACTGATGTCTTCCAGCTTACTTTAGCCCCGGTTGGCAACGTTACATTTGGATCTAGCACTTCTTCTGGGGTCAATTTAGAGCCTAGAGATACTTCCAAGTTTGTTTTTGCTTTCGGCGCTGTTGCTTGCGCATCTGTACCCACTTTCACTGAAACCTTGACTAAGTCTTGCGAGCCATCTGGATATGTTACTTCCAATTTGCCTGTTTGATGACCTGCTTTGGTCGTGTTTACTGGCGTCTTCCAGTTCAACTTAGTTCCAGTTGGCAATGTTACACTTGGATCTAGCACTTCTTCTGGCAATAACTTATCACCTAGTGTTACCTTCAAATCTGATTTGACCTTTGGCATTGTTGCTTGTGCATCTGTACCAACCTTCACTGGGACCTTAACTAAATCTTTTGAGCCATCTGGATAGGTCACTTCCAATTCACCTGTTTGATGACCCGCTTTGGTCGTGTTTACTGGCGTCTTCCAGTTCAACTTAGTTCCAGTTGGCAATGTTACACTTGGATCTAACACTTCTTCTGGCGTCAATTTAGAACCTAAGGAGACTTCTAAGTTTGTTTTTGCTTTCGGTGTTGTTGCTTGCGCATCTGTGCCGACTTTCACTGAAACTTCGACTAAATCCTTAGAGCCATCTGGATAGAGCACTTCTAGCTCGTCGTTTGGGTGACCCGCCTTTGTTGTATCTACTGGTGTCTTCCAGTTTAACTTGGTCCCAGTTGGCAATGTTACACTCGGATCTAACACTTCTTCTGGAGTTAACTTAGAACCTAATGCCACTTCCACGTTTGCCTTTGCTTTTGGTGTTAAACCTTGGGCATCCGTACCCACTTTAACTGGTACAGATACCCCGTCTTGCGAGCCATCTGGATAGGTCACTTCTAGTTCACCAATTTGATGACCCGCTTTGGTCGTATCTACTGGCATCTTCCAGCTCAACTTGGTCCCTGTCGGCAACGCTACACTTGGATCTAACACTTCTTCTGGTAACAACTTACCACCTAAAGCTACTTTTAAGTCCGATTTTGCTTTTGGCATTGTTGCTTGTGTGTCTGTACCAACTTTAACTGGAACTTTCACTTCGTCTTTTGAACCATCTGGGTAGGTCACTTCTAATTCTCCCGTTTGATGACCCGCTTTGGTCGTATCTACTGGTGTCTTCCAGCTCAGCTTAGTTCCGGTCGGTAACGCTACACTTGGATCTAACACTTCTTCTGGTAACAACTTACCACCTAAAGCTACTTTTAAGTCCGATTTTGCTTTTGGCATTGTTGCTTGTGTGTCTGTACCAACTTTAACTGGAACTTTCACTTCGTCTTTTGAACCATCTGGGTAGGTCACTTCTAATTCTCCCGTTTGATGACCCGCTTTGGTCGTATCTACTGGTGTCTTCCAGCTCAGCTTAGTTCCGGTCGGTAACGCTACACTTGGATCTAACACTTCTTCTGGTAACAACTTACCACCTAAAGCTACCTTCAAGTCCGCTTTTGCTTTTGGTGTTAATGCTTGTGCATCTGTCCCGACTTTTACTGCAACTGGAACTAGATCTTTTGATCCATCAGGATACGTCACTACTAGTTCGCCAGTTTGATGCCCTGCTCTAGCCGTATCCACTGGTGTCTTCCAGCTTGCTTTAGTTCCGGTCGGCAATGATACGCTTGGATCTAATAACTTGGCTGGTTCCAATACTTCCGACACTTTGGCAGTTAGATCTTGCTTAGCTACTGGAGCATATTTTTCAGCTTGCGAAACGACTCTAACCGTCAATGGAAGCTTAGTTGTCGAACCATCGGCAAAACTTACTGTTGCAGTATAATCCTTTTCACCAACTTTACTTGTGTCAACAACTTGATCAAAGCTTGCAGCGGTGACTGAATATTTCTGCTTGGTTCCTGCCGTTAATCCTTTGGCTGCATCCGTAGCTGGAATATTTGTGTTCAGGTCTTCTTCCACCAATTGGGTTTGAAGCACTTTAGCAGCTACTTCTGCCATTGATAGAGCTACTGTTAGACTTACAGGCACCTCTTGCTTAGCCCCATCAGCAAAGGTCACTTGTAAAGTTCCCGTTGTTTGATGACTTTGTTCTGGAGTCGGTGTAGTTACCGGCGAAGCCTTCCAAGTATATGTCGGACTAAATTTAGTTAATTCTGCTGGATCAGAGACAACTGTGCTGGCATCAGGCAAAACACCCCAAGTAGTTTTAACTACTGGTTTCACTTGAGCTCCGACCACCTTAACTGGAAGCTGAGCCGTCATATTCGAGCCGTCTGTAAAGCTCAATGTAGCAGGATAATTCTTAGTCCCCAATTCCGTCGTTTGAACAGGTACTGTAAACTTAGCTGTAGCCAGCTTGAGTTGTTGTTGCATCTCAGCAGAAACTTCAGAGAGTGCCTGGGTTGGATCTACCTTAGCACCATAATTGACCGTTAGCGGAACATATACTTGCCGAGTATTTTCCATCAATTTTTCAGCAGCTGAAGGTTCCACTGCAAAGCTTACTGGCAATTGTTGTTTTGCTCCGTCACCATAAGTTACGGTAACGACCACTGAGACAGTATGATTTTGTTCTTTAGTAGGCGTTACAACCGGTTCGGATAACCACTGATACATAACTGGATGATCTTTTGACCCAAATTGAGCTAAATTATCTGCATTAGCGACTAGCTGTTTGGCAGCAACTTTAGTCCCCCACGGTGTACTTATGCCTTGTTTGGCTACAGCTCCAACTACTTCGACTGGAACATTTGTCTCTAGCGTAGAACCATCAGTAAATGATACCTGAACAGGCTGTAAACTCTCCCCAACAGTTAACGTATCGACTGCATTCTTAAAGTTAACATCAGCTACTTTCAAATTAACTTTTTCCGTCGGAGTCAAAGCTTTATTGGCGGCATCAGCCATAACTGTCGCACCATAGTTGACCGTTAATGGCTGTAATACTAAATGATCCCTAGCCGCCACAAATTCCTCACCGGCTGATTTTTTGACCGTTACCGTTACTGGCAATATTTGTTTGGCACCATCGCGGTAAGTTACCAAAAGTTGCCCCATCACTTTATGATCTTCTTTAGCTGATGGAGTTGTAACTGGAGCAAGCCCCCAACTATAAGTTGCACCAAATGGCTGTAGTTCAGCAGTATCAGCAACTACACTTGCAGCCTCCGGGACCTTACCCCATTCTGTTTCGACTGGTGACTTCACCGTAGCCCCGACTACTTTAACTGGAACAGCAGCGGTTGTCGTTGAAGTATCTGCAAAAGTTAAAGTAGCAGGTACATTTTTAGTTCCATCTGTTGTCGTTTCAACGGGTGTGGTGAATGTTGCTTAAGTCACTGCAAACTGCTTACGACTTTCAGGCGTCAGTGCTTGTAAAGCATCTGTTGTTGCCACAGTAGCTCCATGGTTGACAACTACTGGGACTATTTTTCCAGTAGTTGCTTCATCGAATACTGTTGCTTGTGATCTACCGACCTCCAATGTCACTGGAACTGCTTGAACAACTTTATCTGGATAGGTTACGTTAACGACCCCTGAAACTACATGGGGTTGATTTTTACCAGGTGTCACATTTGGCTGTGATTGCCAAGTATAAGTCGGAGTATATTGAGCTAAAGCTGACACATTATCCACTAACGCCTGAGCTGCTGGCAAAACGTTCCACGCCGTCTTGACACCTGTTTTAGCGGTTGCACCCAGAACTTGAACTGGAAGTAACATAGAAGCGGTCGAACCATCTTCAAAGGTCAAAGTTGTTGCCACTTGTTTATTGCCAAGACCTGTTGTTACGACCGGGGCATTAAAAGTAACTTTTCTTACTTTTGCTTGAGCCTTTTGCTCCGAGGTCAATACAGTAGCCGGATCTAAGTTTTGTCCATAATGAACAGTAACTTGATCCAAAGGCGCTTTGAACTTACTTGCCAATGAAGCACCGACCGTTACTGTGACTGGAACTTCTTGCATCGTTTTATCGCCATAATCCACCACGACCGTATTGTGCACAATGTGAGCTTCATTTTCAGTCGGAGTTACGTTTAATGGTGTCTTCCAAGTATAGGTAAGTGGCGTCACTTTACCAAATTGTGCTAACTCAGTTGTATTAGCGATCATATCCTGAGCTTTTACACTAGTTTCCCAAGGTGTCTTCATCCCTTGTTTGGCAGTTGCTCCAATAATATTTACCGGTACATTCGCTAAGGTAGTCTTATCATCTTTGGTAGTAACTATTACGACTCCTTGTGCCGTTCCAGCTAGCTTAGTAGATGGACTTTGACTCCAAGTTACACTCTTGACTAAGGACCATAGCGGTTCCCCACTAAGTGTCTTTTTACCACCTGTTTCCTGCCAACTTTGTAGCTCTTCTACTGGCAAAGGTCGCATATCATCATTTACTTCATTGACGTGCATCACTAATGGTTTAAGTGTAAATTTACCTGCTTTTAGATCAACATCTTCCACATTGACAGGAACATTGACTTCCATTTCGTGATGATAATTAGGATCATATTCGTCAGGGAAACTTACTTTAACGACTGCGTTTTTCATCCCACTTGTACTTAGATCTGGTTTTTTGACAAAAGTATAGGTCGCATTGGCAGGTAGTTCCTTAACATTAGCGATCAATTCTTTAGGATCTTGTAGAAAAACAACATTTAATGGATACGTAAATCCACTCGCAGCAACCGGTCCGACCTTGACCTTCAAAACGGTTTCTTGCGGGACTTCATTTTCAGTTGATTCACCATTCCCATCAAGTTTACTTGCAACACGCACCACTAAATTACTATTAGCTGCTAAAGCATTTCCTGTTAATTCCACCTCAAACGGCAAATCTTTAGCTAAGCCATTGAAACGAACAGGTTGGACATCTGTCTCACCTAAAACTTTACCTGTCTTATCCTCAACTGTTACATGTTGTGTATTTTTTTCAACATTACTAAAGACTAATTGGCCGTGTACCCTATTTTCCGTTCCATATGCATTGGAAACATTAGGCATCGACACATGCGGATTAGTGAAAACTGATTCTTCCTTTAAATCCGGTAAAGTGTCACCATCAGAATCATTGAAAGTAAGCATACTTGTCGCTAAAGAATAATTTTGCATTGTATCACTGGAATCCCCGTAATACTGGCTAAACAGCAAGTTTCCACCTGCAGTTCCTTTTTTTAGCATATCCGTGTAGATATCTTCAGGCTTTTTGTTCAAATGATAGACTAACCGAACCATCACTGGACGACCAGCGATCGACACTGAACTGTTAAATTGAACATAGTCAGCCATATTGGTAGGATCAAACACACCCGTTCCGTCCAAATTCAGCGGAAGATCTGCCACTTTGTGCTCAAGTCTAGACAGATAAGCTATCCGCTTCCACAAAGACTTTCCGGTTTTAGAATCTGTAACTTGTTCAAAACCATAAGAACCATCTGCACCCCAACCATCTGCAGCTTTATCAAGCTCTACCGTATATGCCCCGTTATTTTTTTCAATATAAGGAAGTAGTGCACGGTCGATCGCATAATGTAATTTGAATTTCCAGTCACTATTATACGACCACATACTGCTTTTTTCGGCTTGATAATAGACAACCAAAGCACCATTTTTTCCAACACTAGGATCATAACTGACCGTCGAATTGGCCCCATGAACTTGCCACCAAAATCACTCGTAACTGGGACCTTAGCTAATGGATCATTAGGTCCAACGATATAACCTTCATTGTTAGTCGATAACAACGCCGTACGACTTGAATTATCGTAGACATATGCATTATATACGAGCGGGCTCTTAGCGATATTTGGCAGTTTAGGATAGATGTTATCAAGAGTATCATTTAACATGATCTTCCCATTGCGCGCCATCGTAGCCTTACCTGCGCTGGTAAATAAACCGCCAAAGATCCCACCTTGCTTATAAACAACATTAGCTTCCCAAATATTAGTTGGTTTTTGGGCATCATTGTATACCCGCTTAAAATGGACGACTTCATTTACAGTATCAGCTGGACTGATCGAGATATCGGCTACTTTATCGACTAAACGATCGTCTAATTGGATCCTAAACTTATAATCTGCTGATAGAATAGCAGTGGCATTGCTCCGGTGATTGACCGCTGTAAATGGGATCGAATTGCCTTTCATCACATCAGGTGTCAATCTTCCTGGATCGACCGACATTGAATACCACTTAGCGTTATAACTCAATTGTGGCGTATATAGCCCCGTCTTATTATCGACCGCTTTAGTTGCATCAGCTTGCCACTGCGGTGATTTTTGCGTCTGGACGGCTGGTGTTACTTGAGTTGGTGCAGTTTGGGTCGGTTGAGCCACGGCATTTTCAGTTGCTTTAGGTGCACTGCCAACAGGTGTCGTTGTTACCGTTGGTTTACTTTGTGGCTGAACATTGGCATTTCCCTGTGGTTTGCTTACAACTGCACTAGAACTCGCCGTAGTTGCAGGTTTAGCCTGTGGTTGACTTTCTACCTGAGAGTGCTCAGTTTCAGTCGCCTTAGCAGTGGACGCAGCAGCAATCGGTTCTGTACTTGATACCTCAGCTGTAGATTTGGCCGGCGTTTCCCTAGTCGTCTCTGGCTTAGCGCTATTTAAAACGACTTCTTTTTTCATATTTTGCTTGTTACTATCAGTTTTTTCACTTGCTGTATCGGACTGTGGAGCCGTTTCAGCAGCCATTGCAGTGTGTGATCCTGCATACATAGCAAAGGTCGAGCTGATCAAAACTGAGGCCACACCGATCGTTAGTTTTTTGATTGCAAAATGCTGTTGCTTGGCTTCGAGTTTTTGCGCTTGAAGTTGATAATTGTTTTTCGAAAGCATACGCTCACCCTCCATTGATTATTTGAAATCAAGTATCTATTTCAGAGATACTCAACAACTTGAACATACTTTATCCCTAAAATAAGAAATAATCAATAGATTCAATCACTTTTTATTAATTATATTCAATAAAAACTTATTTATTCATTAAAAATATTATATAAATTTAAATAGATTTTGTATTACAAAAAAACACTCCAGTCTTTACTTAAACTGGAGTGTTTTAAGACACTTAATTAATCTTTAGTTCTGATCGTAAAGCTACGTTCGCTATTTTTTTTGGAAAAACGTTCGCGCGAATCGTTTCTCCGCTTCTTTTTATTATCACGATAAGATTTTGATTTACCATAGTCGCGTTTATTATTAAATTTATTGTTACGACGACTACCGTAACGCTTATACTTACCTGTACTACTGCTCTTACGTCTTGGTAATGGACGTTCAGGCGTGATCTTGACCGGAACTGAGCTAGCATCATCTTTAGTCATGTTATTGAGTAAAGCGGCTACTAGATCAACATCGTCATATTCCGCCAATAATTCCTTAGCTTGTGTTTCATATTTAGACGTTTCTGTTTTAGCAACTAATTCTTTGACATCGTCTAAAGCTGATGAAACTTGACCAACAAAAGCTTCTTCTTCTGTTGGTGGACGCAATGGATCCATGCGTTTCTTAGTCAAACGTTCGATCACACGTAAATAATCCATCTCATTAGGTGTTACAAAAGTCACCGAAACACCGTGGCGTCCAGCGCGTCCTGTACGTCCGATCCGATGAACATAACTTTCTGGATCTTGTGGGATATCGTAGTTGTAAACATGGGTCACACCTGAGATATCTAGCCCACGAGCTGCCACATCAGTTGCAACTAAGATATCTAACTTACCTTCCTTAAAGCGCTTAAGGATACTCATTCGACGTTGTTGCGAAAGATCACCATGGATCCCAGCCGCGTTATATCCTCGTGCTTCCAAGCCCTTGGATAATTCATCGACCCGACGTTTTGTCCGCCCAAAGACGATCGTTAATTCTGGGGCTTGAACATCCAAGATCCGTGTCATGATATCAAATTTTTCATAATCACGTACTTTAACAAAATATTGATCAACTAGATCGGTCGTCAATTCTTTAGCCTTGATCTTAACAACTTCTGGTTCAGTCATGAATTTTTCGCCGATCCGCAAGATCGCTTTTGGCATGGTTGCTGAGAATAACAATGTTTGGCGTTGACCGGGCACATTAGAAATGATCTTTTCGATATCATCTAAAAAGCCCATATCTAACATTTCATCAGCTTCATCGAGGACCAACATCTTAACCTTGCTCAAATCAACAGTTTTACGGTTGATATGGTCCAATAAACGACCTGGTGTACCCACTAAAATTTGTGGTGGATTCTTCAAGAGTTTGATCTGACGACGAATATCAGCACCGCCATAGACAACTTGGACGCGTGCGCGCTTATCTTTTCCTAAGCGATAAAGTTCTTCTTGTGTTTGGATCGCCAATTCACGCGTTGGTGAAATGATGATCGCTTGAATAGCATGTTCCTTAGGATCAACATGCTCTAAGATAGGCAAACCAAAAGCTGCTGTTTTACCAGTCCCTGTTTGAGCTTGACCGATCACATCTTTACCTGCAAGAACCAGCGGGATCGTTGCCTCTTGAATTGGCGTAGCTTCCTCAAAGCCACTACGCTTAACAGCTTTCAACAGGTCTTCTGAAAGACCGAGTTCATCAAATTTCAAAAATTATTTCCTCCTAGTTTCGGTGGTCAGGCCACCTGTCTGCACAAAATAACAGACCACTAAACTTCGCCAAAGCCCGCCAGCCCGCAAAGTTCATCTCATACTTATTCATTTTGTACGTATCATAATAGCATATCACTATTATTCACTCTTAGCAATCTTAGTTAGAACTTCTTCTAAATGGATCCCATGACTAGCCTTTAATAAAACTGCATCATCAGGTGTCAATTTTGCCAATAGATCTGTAGCTAACTGTTCTTTTTGCTCTGGTGAATAGCAGTGGATCTGGTCCACATCAAATTTAGCTTGTAAAGCTGTAGCCAAACTTTCCATCAATGGACCACAAAGGTAGACCTCACTGATCTTATTTGGATCGATCGCCTCAGCTAAACTAGCATGCATTTGACGTTCATTTTCCCCTAATTCCAACATATCTCCCAAAACAGCGATCCGTTTTCCCGCAACTTTGACCTCAGCAAAGGCTTGTAAAACCTCTTTAGCTGCTGTTGGATTTGAATTGTAGACATCGCTTAAGACCATAAAACCGTTTGTCCCTGTACGCCATTCCGTACGATTTTTGGTAAGATCGAAATTTTCTAACGCTTTAGCCATTTGTGCTACATCGATCATAAATTCCTTTCCGACACTTAAAGCTGCCAAAGCATTTTTGACATTATATGCCCCGATCATTGGGATCGTAAAGTTTTCATCTGGCCATAAAGTCACTCTAAAGCTGGATTTAGTAGCATCACTTACGACGTTTACCCCTTGAAGATCATCTTTAGGTTCATTACCAAACGTGAAGGTCGCTTGTTCGATCTTAGCCGCCCGTTCGACTAAAAGTGGTTCATCTCCGTTGTAGATCAAGAGACCATCTTCTTTCAAACCGTTAACGATCTCCATCTTAGCATCAGCGATCTTGGCGCGCGTACCGAAAAATTCGATATGTGCTTCACCGATCATCGTGATCACAGCTACATCTGGTTGCGCTAAACGACTTAACTCATCTATCTGTCCAAAGCGGTCCATCCCCATCTCGACGACCAAGATCTCAGTATTAGGTTCCATTGATAAGATCGTCATTGGGACCCCGATCTCGTTATTGAAGTTAGCAAAAGTCTTTTGGACGTTGAATTGAGTGCTCAAGATCGCAGCGATCATGTCCTTAGTGGTCGTTTTACCGTTACTTCCAGTCACAGCTACGACCTTTGGATTTATCTTTTGCAAATAATAACGACCTAATGCTTGTAAAGCGACCAACGTATCCTCGACCACCAAAGCTGGAATATCAGTTGGTGTCTCAGGATGATCAGCTTGCCATAAAACTGCACTCGCTCCATTATCTAGCGCAGCTTGAACATAACGGTGACCGTCTTGTTCGCCAATAAGTGGCACAAATAAAGCCCCCGGTTCTAGCTGGCGGCTATCAAAGCTGACGCTGGTAATGGTAATATCTTCCCAAGTTTCTTTTGCTTCTATCTCTAAAGCACGAGCAATTTCGGATAATTGCATCTTCATGCGGATGTTCTTCCTTTCTGCCGATCAAATAATGATCAACATAACTTTTTTTGTCAGTTCCTATCCATTGTATCACAAACAATAATGAGCTACAAAAAAGGCACTGCTTGCACAGTACCTTCCGATTACATTTTTTGCAAACGTGCGATCCGTTCTTCGATCGGCGGGTGGGTATCAAATAAATGTGCCCACGTTTTACCCTTGAATGGATCGGCAATATACATCGAAGCGCTACTTGCATCAGCAGCTTGCATCGGTTCACTATTTGAGATCTTAGCTAGTGCATTGATCAACCCCAATGGATTTCGGGTCAATTCAACTGCTGAAGCATCAGCCAAATATTCTCGATTACGCGAAAGCGCCATTTGAGCCATTGAAGCTGCCAACGGGCCTAAAACGATGGCTAACAAAGCCAAGACCAACATGATGATCTCAAAGATCCCATTGCCACCTTCACGATCATCACGCCGTCTAGTGCCACCCCAAAAGAGTGAATGTGAACCAAAGTTAGCCAACAATGAGACAACTGCAGCTAAGGCTAATGCTGTGGTCTGCAACTTGATATCGTAATTACGAATATGTGAAACTTCATGTGCCATCACACCTTCGATCTCTTCACGATTCAAACGCGCCAATAACCCCGTTGTAGCTGCTACAGCAGCGTGTTCGGGATCACTACCTGTAGCAAAAGCATTGGGACTTGGATCATCAATGATAAAGACCCGTGGCATCGGGACCTTACCAACTAATGCCATGTCTTCTACGATATGCCACAATTCCGGTGCCTGGCTGGGATCGGTGATCTCATGTGCATTGTTCATATTCATGACTACATCAGTCGACTGACCTAACATGACGAACATGTAGACAAACCCTAAAACGATCGCAAAGATCACACCCATCGTCGCACTACCAGCAAAGGCGTAGCCGATCGCTGCTCCGATCACGCCTAATAATAATAAGAAACCAAGTACTACCAAAACGGTTTTTCGTTTATTTGAGGCGATCTGTTGATATAACATCTTGCATCCCTCTAATCAAATGAAACTTTTGGCGCTTCCTTTTGTTCTTCTGGAACAGAAAGATAGTCGACTTTCGTAAAATGATGGATCTTAGCGATCAAGTTAGATGGGAAAGTCAATAACTTTTGGTTAAAAGCAGCTGCCGAAGAGTTGAACAATTGACGTGAATAAGCGATCTTATTTTCAGTATTTGTCAATTCTTCCATCAACTTAGTAAATTCTTGATTTGCTTTTAGATCTGGATAGCTTTCAGATAATGCAAAAATAGAACGCAATGTATCTGATAATTGATTAGAGACTTCCATCTTAGCTTGATGGTCACCATCTGGGATCGCAACTAATTGATTCCGCAATTTAACGACCTCAGCAAAGGTCTCCTTTTCATGCTTAGCATAGCCCTTAGTTGTTTCAACCAAGTTAGGGATCAAGTCATTACGGCGTTTCAATTGAACATCGATCTGACTCCAAGATTCTTCTGTGTAAACTTTTGCCTTTTGCAAGCCGTTATAAAGTGTGATATAAACAACGGCTAACAATAAGACGATCACGACTAAAACGATCAAAGCCATAAAATTTCCTCCTTAAATCTCTTTACAAAAAAAGCCAAGGGTGAACCCAATCACTCTCGGCTAGCGCAGTATTCATTGCTGAATAGAAGGCCACACTCCACAATGTAGACCATTCAAGCACGCTACATCCGGTAGCTAAATGTGCCCTGCTATCGACACTGACCACTAGTCGCCGCAGCGAAACAACAAAATGTTGCCTGGTCTATCTCGACTCATCGCATATTTTAATTTTACCCTATATCAAATAGCGATTCAAGTTAAGAGTTTGTTAAGATAATAGAGACTTATCCATCCTATGATGGGCGATACCAGCCTCCATAAAGCCTTCTCCGACCACTTGATAGCCTAATTTTTTATAGAAAGCTTGCGCCTGGTCCTGTGCCCCTAAAGTCAAAGTGTTTATCTTATGGTCACGTGCGCTCACTTCGATACCATTCAACAACTCACTAGCTAGGCCTTGACCACGATGTTCTTTTTTTACAGCAACACGCTGAATATGCCAAACACCTGGCTCTTCTTCAAAGGCTCGTGCCGTAGCGACAGGGAGCTCATCTAAATAACCTGTAAAATATAATGGTCCTTTTTCGCCTGCGACTTCAAGTTCTAAACTCACACCTTGCTCCATGATAAATACTTCTTTTCTAAGAGCTAATGCATCTTTATAGACTGAACTTTCAAGTGAATTACTACTTTTGATCTCCATATTGTCCACTCCATCAATAATTTTGCTTTATTTTAGCTAAACTTATTCCATTATTCAAGTAGTAGCTTTTGCTTGAACTAATTTGAAATAGAACTATAATGTAGTTGTGAAATGATTTCACCGCTTTGTGGAGCATTTTACGGAAAGAGGCGAAGGGTTATGGCTAAGAAACTAAGTAAAGAAGAACGCAAGGCTATGGCACGTAAAGCAATGGAAGCCCGTGCTAAACAACCTAAGCCAGCAGCTGGCTCAGGCTTTGCAAAACTTGATTCTGATGCTGAACACCTACGCGGCTAATTACCGTTAGATATTCACAGCGCTAGCACCTGTTTTTGGCAGGTGCTTTTTTTATGAAATTTTTTTGAGTTTTATCTTCCCGCAAAACCCACTTTTTTGTCGCTCGATCTGTCATAAAATTAAATCATTATTCATTTTTTTCGGAAGAATTTCAGATTTTTCTAGCCCCTATTGTTAAGCTTAAGAAAGCGGTTGTCAAAGATTTTCACAATTTGCATGTTTTTTGCGTATATGCTAAGGTTTTTATATCGTTTTTCTGCGCAAATACTTAAAAAACAGAAAGGAAGATTACATGACAGTCGAAATCGACGTAAGAAATGTCAGCAAAATATTTGGGCGCCAAGTTGAAAAAGCTGAAAAATTAGCTGCCCAAGGTTTAAGTAAAGAAGAAATTTTAAAGAAAACCGGAGCTACGGTCGGGGTCGACCGTGTCTCTTTCCAAATCGAAAAAGGTGAGATCTTTGTGATCATGGGACTCTCTGGGAGTGGTAAATCAACTGTTTTACGGATGTTAAACCAGTTGATCCCAACTACCTCAGGCCAGATCATCGTTGACGGTCAAGATCTCACTAAATTGACCAAAAAAGAACTACTTGATTTTAGACGTAATAAAATGAGTATGGTCTTCCAAGACTTTGCTCTTTTTCCACACTATACAGTGCTTGAAAATGTTGCTTATGGACTTGAAATCAAAAATGTATCTAAAGAAGAGCGACTAAAAAAAGCCCAGCACGCACTTGAATTAGTCGGCCTTAAGGGCTATGGTGAACAATATCCTGACCAATTATCCGGTGGGATGCAACAACGTGTTGGCCTTGCTCGGGCGCTTGCCAGTGATGCACAAGTCTTATTGATGGACGAAGCTTTCTCCGCCCTTGATCCTTTGAACCGTAAGGAAATGCAAGACGAACTTTTACGGATCCAAGCCGAGTTAAACAAAACCATCGTCTTTATCAGTCATGATCTGAATGAAGCTTTAAAATTAGGGAATCATATCATGATCATGCGCAACGCTAAACTCGTTCAAGTCGGCACCCCCGAAGAGATCTTAACTTCACCTGCCGATGACTATGTTGAAAAATTTATTGAAGATGTTGATCGCAGTCGGATCTTGACGGCTGAAAATGTGATGATCAGTCCCGCAATGGTCAACATCGAAAAAGCTGGTCCTCGGACCGCTCTTCGCGAAATGCGCGAAAATCACACTTCTTCAATTTATCTCGTCGATAGCAAATATCGCTTTAAAGGCATCGCTTCTGCCCAAGATGTGTCTCAATGCCTTAAAGCGGGCAAAACAGACCTTTACGATGTTATTCAGACAGATGTTCCAACTACTACACTTGATACAGTCTTAACTGATCTTTTGGCCGATATTTCAACAACTACGATCCCATTTGCTGTCTTAGATGACCACCAGCGCCTCCGCGGGATCATCATTCGTGGCGCTGTCTTGGCTGCACTTTCAGGAAACGAGGTTGATGCTTAATGTTTAATATTCCAAAATTACCACTTGAAGATTGGGTCAACTCAGGGGTTGACTACTTAGCCAAATTTACCGGATTTTTTGATGCGATCTCAAACTTTATTTCGATGATCGCAAATGCTTTTCAATGGTTCTTTGACCTTTTCCCAGTTTGGCTCTTTATCCTATTACTGTTATTAGTAACTTATTACTTACGCCGTGATCAAAAGAAATGGGGCTTACTGAGTCTCGAGTTAGTCGGCCTACTGTTTATTTGGAACATGGGTTACTGGCGTGATATGACACAAACTTTGACTTTAGTTTTAACTTCATGTGTGATCGTCTATTTCTTTGGGATCCCCCTTGGAATTTGGATGGCTAAAAATAAAACCGTCAAAGCGATCGTCCAACCGATCTTAGACTTTATGCAGACGATGCCCGCCTTTGTCTACCTGATCCCTGCAGTTGCTTTCTTTGGGATCGGGACAGTGCCTGGAGTCATCGCCTCGGTTATCTTTGCGATGCCACCGACAGTTCGTATGACTGATCTAGGTATCCGTCAAGTTCCAGCCGATCTGATCGAGGCCGCTGATTCTTACGGCTCGACTGCTTGGCAAAAATTATTCAAACTGCAATTACCTTTAGCTAAAAATACGATCATGTCTGGGGTAACTCAATCCTTGATGTTATCGCTATCGATGGTCGTGATCGCCTCAATGATCGGGGCTTTAGGTTTAGGAACTAAAGTATACTTTGCTGTTGGTCGTAATAATGCCGGGGCTGGTTTTACTGCTGGGTTAGCGATCGTTATCTTAGCGATCATCTTAGATCGTTTGAGCCAATCTCTCCAAAATAAGTAAGGAGGGCTAATGTATGAAATATTTAAAAAAAATACTATTACCTGTGATCTTACTTGGGGCCTTTATCCTGAGTGGTTGTAGCAGCTCGACGCAAGCTAAGTACGACGCTACTAAAGCACTCGGCCCCCAGGTAAACTATACAGTCACCGGGATCGATGCTGGGGCTGGTGTGATGGGTAACACCCAAACTGCATTAGAAAAATACGGACTAACGCAAAAAAACTGGCAGTTACAAACCAGTTCGACCGCTGCCATGACGAGTGTTTTAGATAAAGCGATCAAAAATAAGCAACCGATCGTGATCACTGGTTGGGTCCCTCACTGGATGTTTACCAAGTATGACCTAAAATTCCTAGATGACCCTAAAAAAGTTTATGGTGAAAGCGAAGGGATCCACACGATCGCCCGCTTGGGTCTCAAAAAAGAGCAACCAGGTCTTTATCAATTTTTAGAAAATTTCAACTGGACTTCAGATCAATTAGCCCAAGTCATGTTGCAAATAAATGATGGGGTCGATCCTGCTCAAGCTGCTAAAAACTATCTCAAAAAGCATCCCGATCAATTAAAGGCTTGGCTCAAAAACGTTCCTGAAGGCAATGGCAAAACGGTGACCTTAGCCTATGTTGCCTGGGACTCCGAGATCGCAAGTGCTAATGTCGCTAAAGCTGCCTTAGAAAGCCGTGGCTATAAAGTCAACATTCGCTCGATGGACGCGCAACCGATGTGGACTGCTGTAGCCACAGGTGCTGCTGATGCTTCTTTAAGTGCTTGGCTACCTGTGACCCATGATGCCTATGCTGAGCATTTTAAGGGAAAATACATTGATGTTAGAACTAACTTGAAAGGTGCTAAAACTGGTTTAGCCGTTCCCACTTACATGACAAATATCAATTCTATCTCTGATCTAAAAAATAAATAGTAGTGTGTGCAACACCGTTTGAATAACAAGGGGGCCCGCCATGATGTTTTGCATCGTGGCTGGGCCCTCTTTGTTATCAACAAAAATAACGCCCAGTGGATATGACTCTCACTAGACGTTATCGATTACTTATTTTTAACTTTGAGCTGCGATCTCATCAGCAAATTGGCTGTTGTACAGATCAGCGTAGAAGCCACCTTTAGCCATCAAGGCTTGATGATCACCAGTTTCAACGATCGAGCCGTGATCCATCACGATGATATTATCGGCATCTTTGATCGTGGATAAGCGGTGGGCGACCACAAAGCTCGTACGGGCCTGTAGTAGACGTTCCATCGCTTGTTGGATCAACACTTCAGTCCGGGTATCGACTGAACTCGTAGCTTCATCTAAGATCAAGATCTCAGGATCAGCCAAAAAGGCGCGGGCGATCGTGATCAATTGCCGTTGTCCTTGGGAAATATTGGATGCTTCTTCATTTAAGACCGTATCATAGCCTTCAGGAAGTTGGCGGACAAAGGCATCAACGTGGGCTGCCTTGGCTGCTCGAATGACATCTTCTTTAGTAGCATTCTCACGACCATACTTGATATTGTCATAGATCGTTCCCGTAAAGAGCCAAGTATCTTGTAACACCATTGAAAAATGTTCCCGTAGATCTTCACGCGTGAATTTACGTGTATCTTTTCCATCCAAACGGATCGCACCATCATTGATATCATAAAAACGCTCAAGCAAATTGATCAGAGTCGTCTTACCGGCCCCAGTTGGACCAACGATCGCGATTTTTTGTCCCGGCATTGCCTTGAAACTAAAATCATCCATCAAGATCTTATCATCGGTGTAGCCAAATTTAACGTGATCAAATTCAAGTTTGGCATTGGTTTGAATATCTGGCTTTGTTTCGGTAGCGGGATGCATCTCAGGTTCATCTAAAACTTCAAAGATCCGTTCAGCCGAGACGATCGTTGCTTGGATCGTATTGGCTAAGTTAGCTAATTGCGTGATCGGCTGGGTGAATTGGTTGACGTATTGCAAGAAAGCTTGCACGTTACCTAATGTGATCGTACCATTTGAGACTTGGATCCCACCAACAACGGCAACTAGCACATAACCGATATTTTTAACAAGGTTCATCAGTGGCATGATCAGCCCGGAAATAAATTGTGCCTTCCATGAAGCCTTGTAGTAGCGCTCATTTTCAGCTTCAAATTCAGCGATCATATCATCGGCCTTGTTGAAAGTCTTAACGACTGTATGGCCCGCATAATCTTCTTCGACAAAGTTATTCAACTGGCCCAAGCTCTTTTGTTGCGCTGCAAAATGCTTTTGTGAACGTGGAGCAACGACTGCAACTGTGACTAACCCCAGTGGGATCGTGATACAAGCGATCAGGGTCAATTTCCAACTGATCGAAAGCATCATGATCAAAACAGCGATAAAAGTCACCGAACTAGTCACTAGCTGTGTCAAACTCTGTTGAAGCGTTCCCCCGATATTATCCATATCGTTGACCGCACGTGACATGATATCCCCATTCGAGTGAGTATCATAGTATGAGATCGGCAAACGCTGCATTTTTTCTTTAAGATCTTTACGCAAACGGTAAACGATCTTTTGGGAAATATTGGCCATGATCAGCTGTTGGGCAAAACTCAAAACAGCTGCGATCGCATAAAAGCTTCCGACGATCAATAATATGTGTTTGATCGCATCGAAATCGATCGGCAAACTGGTCAAATGTTGTCCAGCTTTCATCTGCCTATAGCCCAATAAAACTCCATTGAAGATCTCTGTCGTGGCTTGACCTAAGATCTTTGGCGTGACCGTTTGGAAAATGACAGAACTGATCGCAAAGATGATCACCAAAAGCAGGCCCCACTTCCATGGATCCATATACTTGATCAATCTAAAAGTCGTCTTCCAAAAATTCTTAGCTTTCCGATTCATCGGATCTTTTGTACCATGTCCGTGCACTAGTGCTCATCTCCCTTCTTTAATTGTGACTCAACGATCTCTTGATAAGTCTGGTTGTTTTCGACTAGCTCATCATGTGTCCCTTGACCAACTACTTTACCTTCATCCAAAACGATGATCTCATCAGCAGCGGTAACTGTTGACACACGTTGGGCCACGATCACTAGTACACTCTTTTGGATCTCAGGATCGTTTTTCAAACCTTCACGTAATTTAGCATCTGTCTTAAAATCAAGCGCTGAAAAAGAATCGTCAAATACGTAGACCGCAGCTTTTTTCATCAAAGCACGAGCGATCGCTAACCGTTGCTTTTGCCCCCCAGAGAAGTTGTCGCCACCCTGTTCTACCTGAGCATCTAAACCATCTGGTAGTTCAGAGACGAATCCCTTGGCTTGCGCTAATTCTAAAGCATGCCACATCTCTTCATCCGTCGCTGTTTCATTGCCAAACTGCAAATTGCTTCGGATCGTTCCCTTAAAGAGCACGGCTTTTTGCTGTACAAATGACACATGCTCATGCAGATCACTTTGGGCCACTTCTGTGATCGGCGTTTCATTTAAGGTGATCTGCCCTGCTGTCGGATCATATAACCGTGGGATCAAGTTGACTAAGGTCGATTTACCCGAACCAGTCCCCCCGATCACAGCTAACATCTGCCCTGCTTTAGCCGAAAATGACACATTTTCTAAAGCGAGATTTTCGGCATTTTCATAGCGAAAACTGACATTATCAAAGACCAAATGACTCGGTTTATTTTGATCGATCACTTGATCACCAGTTGTTTCGACGATCGAGAGTGGCATCTCCAAAACTTCATTGATCCGCGCAGCCGCCGCTTGACCACGGGGGATAAAAACAAAGACCATCGACAACATCATAAAGCTAAATAAGATCATGCTGGCGTAAGTCATAAATGAAACTAAATTACCGACACCCATTTCTTGGTTGCCGATCAATTTAGCCCCAAACCAAACGATACCCATGTTCGTTCCGCTTAAGATCAAAGTCATGATCGGAAACATCAAGGATACGATACTAAAAACTTTGATCCCCGTGTTCGTATAATCTTTATTAGCATCATCAAAACGTTTTTGTTCAAAATCATCCCGGCGGAAAGCCCGAATGACCCGCACCCCAGTCAAACCTTCTCTGAAAGTTAAGTTGATCCGGTCGATCTTTTTTTGCAGGCCTTTGAATAAAGGAACCGCAAAATACATAATGACCGCGATCGCCACTAATAATAATGGGATCGAAACTAAAAAGACGCCCGTCAAACGTTTTTCACTTTGATACGCCATAAAACTAGCCCCGATCAGCATCAAAGGTGCCATCAACATCATTCTAAGCAACATGATCAACACATTTTGGATCTGCAAAATATCATTGGTCGTCCGTGTGATCAAAGAGGAGGTCCCAAATTGATCGATCTCGCGCCCACTAAATTGCAATACCTTGCGAAAAACGGCTTCACGTAACTTAGCCCCAGTTTTTTGTGCCTGTGTCGAGGCAAAGTAGACATTACCCACAGCTGCCACTAAGCCAATTGCGGCAATCAATAACATTTGAAGCCCGATCTTCCAAATATAAGCTGTATCTCCCTTAGCAACCCCATTATTGATCATATCTGAGGTCAAAGCTGGTAAATTCAGATCGCAGATGACCTGAATAAATAAAAAGAATACCGCTGCCAAAACTGCACCTTTTGACAGGCGCTTTTTGACTAACTTAAACATACGATTTTCACTTCCTCAAGATTAAATTTGTATAGTTATCTTACCGCCCTCGCCCCTTAATGTCAACTTACTTTACAGATATAATCGATTTTATAACAATTATTAAGAAAAATAGCTAAAAAGGGTAAGCAATGACTTACATCATCACCTACCCTTCTAAGCTGCAAAAGCTCGTTGAAATTCCGCTAATGTAGCCGGATCTTGCCAAATATCAAAATATATCTGTTCAAAGGCTCCATCAAATTCCGCTCGCTTTAAACACGAACGGAAACTTTGCGCGACCATCTTAGGATCATTTCCTGCAGCACCACACCCAAAAGCACCTAAAATAAGAACAGTTGCTTGCGCTTGTTTAAAAGCGCGAAGTGTTTGTAAGATCTTATTTTGCACGCTCAGTTGAAGCTGCTTTTGATCTGGCTTTTGGCCTAATAATTCAGTTATCTGGTGAATATTTGGCGGACTGATCGCCGCCACATCAGCATAGCGGGCCTGTGCCAAGATCTTGTCTTGCTTAGCATCCCGCAAAAATTTGACATGTTCAACATAGATCAGTGCTTCTGAATAAAACCCCTTCTTTGGATCGAGTTTATTTCTATAATAAAAGTTACGCCGATACTTATATAATTCCGGATATAAAAAACTATTTCGACACAATAAGCGCTCTTGGCTATCAGTTTGCAATAACCGACTTCCGATCAAAACCGGATCAGCAAAGTCCATTACACCAACTTTTTTAGTTGTATTTATCTGTTGTAAACGTGACAACAAATGCTTATTTTCAATCAAGATCTGCGTAATAAAGCTATTTTGCGTCCTCGTTTCCGGCAAAAGTCGTGTGATCAACTGTGATTTTTGCTTTAAACTCGGCATCTGGATCTGATAGAGATTCATCGCTTTATGCTCAAGCGCGTCACTTGTTGATTTATCCATCTCATCCACCTCTTTTTTACCGTTATTTGGTCCAAATCGAATATGACATTTCGTATTTTGTCTCTAGGCTTTGTAAATTGACTTTAGGAGCTTGATGAGTCGTATTGAACAAGGCGATCCCCTTAGTCAAATTGAGGGGCAAGGTGACTAATCTGATCTATTAGGTCGCCACAGACAACCTGGTCGATCAGATCTCCGCCGCCAAAGAGCCAAATATTTTTCCCTTCATTGGCCCGCAATTGTGTGATCAAAGAGATCACATCACCTGAAAAACACCGCATATTAGCTCCCAGTCCTGCTAATGGGGTATGTGAAAAAACGATCACTTCTTTTTGCGTCATATTCAATAAACTATGGTAGTAACACTTATAGGTATTCTTTCCCACCAAAACTGTATCAAAATCCGGGGGAACTCGCCAATCTACCACCCCCGCAGGTAAATGATCTCGATAAAATCGTTCTAAAGCTAAAACACTTCCTTGCTCATCTGCAATGTAGCCATCCAGACTAACGAGCACTGAGATAATTAAATTTCGCGTCATCTTCTCTGCTATATCCTTTACGTTTAATTACGATCCCTAAACACCCCAACCAAACAAAGGTTGGTAACACTAAAAATACGACCGTTGTTTTAGCTGGAACATAGGAGATCTCTAACCGATTATGTCCCCGCTCTTGTCTTAATTTTAGCGCGCCGATCCGTGTATGTCCAAATTGAGCATCTGTCAAAGTTTTTCCATTTAGCACAACTTTGGTGTTTTTATATCCGATTGCAGGCACAATGATCTCTTTAGCTTCGGCAGCATCCCATTGATAGACCAAAGCATCCTTAGTAGCCGTTTTGGTAAATTTTTGTTCTTGCATGATCACTTGTTTGCGATAATGCCGGTAACCATGGATCTCATCTTGATCGGTCAACTTGGTGTAAAGCGGTAAATAATCAGGCGTCGATTTTTGAACATAGTACAGGCCTAAAGCAAGATCCTTACTAAAGAACGCTTGCTTGATCTGCTGGGTATCATCGGTGAAATAGGTTGTATTTTTTTGATACATAAATTCTTCAGGCTCATCCCACATCGCTAAACTCTGCTCAAGCGCTTGGATAGTTTGAACAAAAGAACAGGTAACTAATACGGCTAACGCACCGATCACCACCCATCCATTTATCTTTAGTTCAGTCGCAAATAAACCTAGCGACATGAGCAAGAGCACCGTGTAAGGGACAAAGAAGCGAAATGGGAACTGTAAGATATTGACAAATTCAAAGGTCTGACTCAACCATTTCCAAGGTAATAACCGCGATGACAGGATCAAAAAGAGCAAGGCTTCTAGCGACACGATCTTATTTAAAGTGGAGATCTTTTTCCAAAATACGAGCAACAGGATAATTTGCAGCCCACCCAAGATAACGATCCCAAACGGTGCGAGCCAATTTGATAATCGATAAACACTCAAGGAGACAGCTGTTCCATAAATATTTTTATTGATAAATGGTTGTAAAACAGTATTTCCAAAGTAGACCTCGACTAAACCAGCCCAAATATTAGTTGTCAACAAGAAAAATAACCCAATTGCTAGAGCCATATGTTGTAATAATTTAATACGTTCAGGCGTTTTGATGAAAGCATAGATAAAGGCGGGAAGGTAAGCCATGACGACAAATAAACTTGTCAAAAAGTGGATCTGAAACATCAAAGCCGTGCATAAAGCCAATTCTAAAACATTGACCCGCTTTTCGACGATAAAGGTCACTAGTGGCAACAAACATAGTGGCAATAAGGCAGCAGCCCAACCGGAAAATGCCTGGGATAGCGTCCAGTACTGGACCGCATATGTTGTTAAGTAAAAAAGCGCTAAGCCTAAACTATAACTCACCCTAAGTTTGCATTTCCGCAAAAGGGCATACATCGACCCACCAGCTAATAAATAAACAGCAATATCAGAGAGAATTTGGTAGTTGAACCAAGTCTTGCCCACCAACAACAAAGCTCCATTGAAATAAGCGACCACCGGCCCATAAAGCGCATTGATGATCCGCCCCGACTGCTGAAAGCCATACATTGTAATAAAGTGGTGGAAATTCCCTTCTTTTAACTGCATTGCTGCTTCATAAAAACGATTATAGTGGAAGATCGAATCTGATCCCAAAAGCATTTTATGAGCCAACACTTGTGGTAAAACTAAGACGAGCGCACCGATCACAATAACTAACGCGATAAATAACCTTGAACACATTAATTTAGACATCTTCACTTGAAGAACCTCTTTCAATAAAATGATAAAAATATCTCTATTTTTTAACTAATTTATTTTCATAATTTATTATACACTCTTTTTGAAATTAAACGTAAAAAAACAACAGTTTAACTAAACTGTTGCTTAAATTTAAACTTTTATTTGAATTTAGGCCAAATAGACCGCTGCTTGTTGACCTGCTTGGCGCCCAAACACCACTGTTTCAGCGATCGAGTTGCCACCGATCCGATTATTACCATGCAATCCGCCTGTGACCTCGCCGGCAGCAAAGAGTCCTGCCATGATATTACCCGATTGATCTAAAACTTGAGCTTTTTCGTTGATGTGTAAGCCCCCCATCGTGTAATGGATCGCAGGAGCAACGTGGATCGCATAATAAGGAGCTTTTTCTAGCTTGCGTTGCATCCCTGTTGTTCGACCAAATTTAACATCCCGCTTGGTTTCGACTGCTGTATTCCATTGGATCAAGGTATCTGCCAAAACAGTTGGGTCTAGCTGAAGCTTTTGTGCTAGCTCAATTGGGGTAGCCGCACTGACGACCAAACCCTTGCTAGCGTAAAAATCGATCGCTTTGACCCGTTCTTTGACACCCTGATCAAAGATCAAATAGGCAGCTTGCTCAGGTAACGCTGTGATCTGTTCGGAAACAACTTTCCGCGTCCCTAGCTCATTAGTGAAACGAACGCCTTGTTGATCAACTAAGATCGCACCTTCCCCCCGCACAGCTTCACCGATCAAGTAGGTATGTGGTGTATCTTGTTGCACGGTCGGATGGATCTGGATCATTTCCATCTGTAATACTTGCGCTCCAATATGCTCTGCTAAAATGATCCCATCCCCAGTCGCGCCGACATGATTAGTCGTCTTGTAAGCCAAGAGATCGGGACGATAGCGTTTGAGCAATTGCTTGGAAGCACCAAAACCGCCCGTTGCCAAGATGACTGCTGAGGCAAAGATCGTTTTGGGCTCACCCGCAACTTGGACATTTACCCCTTTGATCTTACCAGCATCGTCTTTTAACAGCTCTGTGACTGTTGCTTGGGTAAAGATAGGAACTCCGACTTGGTCTAACAACCACAAGAGATTATTGACTAAAAAAGCTCCGATCGGGGCAGTACTCTTAGGCCGATGGGCGCGTTTTTTCTTCATTCCTCCAGTGATCGTCAAGTCATTTAAGATGATCCCATGTGAACGTAACCAATCGATTGCTTGCCCACTATGCGTCGTGAAATAGTTCAATAATTCTGGATCATTTAAGCGCCCCCCACCTTGGTAGGTCTCTTGATAAAATTCAGCAAAGCTATCCACGATCCCTTCACGCAACTGAATGTTCGTTTCAGCTGCATTCATGCCTGAAGATGCTCGCATAGTGTTGCCCCCAACTGTAGGCATCTTCTCTAAAATAACCGGTCTTAGACCTAATTCTCGTGCTTGAAGAGCACTGACCAGTCCAGCTCCACCTGAACCGATGATCACAACATCATACTGTTCCTTTAAGTCACTTGGTGCACTTGGAGTAAATTTAAATTTTTCAGCCACGCTTTATCATAACTATACAAAATGCGGAATTATGTAGTTCATAACTAGAAAGAATATAGTTTTTCCTTTCTAAATCTCGCTTACCAGTAACACACAATACTCCCCACTAAATATCCACCCCACATTTCTCTTCCTAGTGAATATCAGTCAGCCACTACTGGTTTCTTTGCGCTAATTCTATTTTATTGTAAAACACAAAAAAAGTGTAGTTCAAATCGCAAACTACACTTCATCTTATTTTATTTTTGATCCGAGCTTTTCCCTTTAAAAATCATTTAGTGTTGTTTCTTCAGACAAAACCTCGACTAATTGACGTAAGATACGTTGAAAAACAGCCAGATCACGAACTGAAACTGTTTCTTCTAAACGGTTTTGTAAAAGTTTCCAAAATTCGGAATTGGATTCCAATGCTTCGTGATATTTATCGGTCACAGAAAGATGTGTTACACGATGGTCTACATCATCTAGCCTTTTTTGAATCAAACCAAGCTCAAGCAACTTTTTGATGTGATAGTTCGTATTTGGAGTCGATTGTCCCAACAGTTTTGAGATCGTCCCGATGGTTGGATCTTTCAACTGATAGATCGCTTCCAAATAGTAAATATCGATCGCACCGAGTTTTTCCAAACCTGGCATGTTGCTATTACGATACTCGTGCAAGCGCAAAACTTGGCATAAGTTAGTCGTCATTTTTTGTAATGAACTCATTACGTTAACCCCCTCTAAATCAATGAGCGCTGAAACTCGTAAGCTTAGCAATAAAATCTGACACACTAATCTACTGCCATGCGCTCGCTTGCTGTAAAGGAAGGCATGACACACCCCTCGTAGATAGTATAGTCTCCACCATACTAATAGCAATTACATTGTACACTATTCTAAAATTAAAGTAAAAGATTATGATAAATTTATTTCTTCAAAAAAATCAATGCAAGTGTTTGATAAAGTCACTCAGCTCGGTTGAACTCATTTGATAGTTACTGTCGACCCATTTGAACAGCAATGTTAAAAAGGCACCAGCTATCATATCTGCGGCTAATTTTTGGTCAGTTGCATTGAGCACCGTTTCTTCTATCCAAAGAATATTATGCAAACGATTATTTAAACTTGCTTCTAAGATCTGTTCAGCAACCATATCGATCATGAGCGCATATAAGGAATTGTTGCTATTGTTGATCGAAATATTCCGGAAAATATCCTTATCGTGAACGATCATTTCGATCATCGAATCAACAACATTATTCTCATCGATCTGTTCCAACCAGATCGTTTGAAAAACATAATGCAATAGATCGTACTTATCTTGAAAATAGCGATAAAATGTACTCCGGTGCACATTTGCTTCCCGGCAAAGTTGATCGACTGTTATCTTTTCGACTGCCTCATGATGCAAAAGAGCTAATAAAGCTTGCGCAAGGGCGTCTTTTTTTCTCACTTGACTCTTACTCATAGATCTAACCTTTATCCTTATCTTATCATTAGCATATCAAAAAGGTAGCTTTCCTTTTTTGCCTTATTAAATAATATAATGGAGCCTGCAGTAATTCAAGTACACATCCAAGTAAAAAAGGCAACAGCAAAAACCCAGACTGCTTTTAGATCTTTACTGTAGCCTCTTTTGCCGCTTTTCTTAACGCACCACTAATACAGAGATCGGTGCATTTTTTGCCATATAAGCTGCTTGGGAGCCAAAGAACTTCTTGACACCCTTCTTGGAAAGCGCCCCAATGATCAATAGATCAGGTTCAACTTTCGGAATGACACGCTTGATGATAGTTTCACCAGCGTCACCTTCAGCAATTACGACTTCGACCCGTTTGATCCCAGCTTGAAGTGCGATCTTGCGGTAATTTTCAACGTGCTTTTCCAATTCCTTACGTTCACCATGAATGTAATCGGCACTCAAGGCTTGGAAAACGTTCATCTCATCTGATTCAAGGATCGAAGTGATGCATAAAGTAGCATCTAGATCCAAGGCCCGACGCATCGCTACCCGAAAAGCAAGCTGCGCATCTTCAGAATCATCGACCCCAACGAGGATCTTTTTGATGTTTTTGATCGGTTCTTTGTCCATATCAACCATCCTAACTATAAATATTTTTTAACGTTCTTAGTATAACACATTTTTTAATATCCGAAAGAATAAATTAGGCGCTCCTAAATAAGATAAATTCATTTACATTATTGGCAACCTACTCGATGAAATTCTGCCGGAATACAGTCACACTCCAATTTCTCGGGTGCACTACTTTTTTTATCTTCAAGTTTGGCAGTTATTTTAGCGATATCACCCTGCGTTAAATTGAGATTTTCCACTAAATAAGCTAAAGTCTTGCCCACATGCATCTGACAAATATTGCTAAAATTTTGCATCAACTGGGCATCGATCGTTGCTTGTTCTTGGACTAAAGGCGAATAGATAAAGCCACGCCCTTCTTTTTTAGTTTCAAGTACATCTTTAGCGACTAACCGGCCTAAAAGAGTTTTAGTCGTTGCTGGTTTCCAGTTTTGCTTTACTTCCATGATCTCGATCAACTGGCGACTAGTTGCTTGCCCCAAGGTCCAGATCACACGCATTACTTCCCACTCAGCGTTACTGATTTCGATTTGTTCTGTCATTTGATCACCCTGTCACTTTATTAACTATAATTATACCACGTACGCGTAATATCTCCTTGTTTTAACTCTTAGCTGCCTCTAAAAATTACTCTACTTGTCACTTAAAAAAACTTATCTTATAATGAATAAGATTCTTAATACTGAGAAAGGAATTTTCACTAAATGTTACTTGAACTCTTAAAGGCTTTCTTATTCGGGGTCGTTGAAGGGATCACCGAATGGTTGCCGATCAGCAGTACTGGACATATGATCTTACTTGATCAATTTGTCCAACTTGGTGTCTCAGAAGATTTTTACAGCATGTTTGAAGTGGTGATCCAACTTGGGGCGATCTTAGCCGTAGTTGTGATCTACTGGCACAAGATCTGGCCGTTCCACCAAGCCGATAAAAGCGCACATGCTCAAGGTATCTGGCGTTATGTCGACAAAGATATCATGGTCATGTGGCTCAAGATCTTCATTGCTTGTTTACCTGCTGGGATCATCGGTGTAGCTTTCAATGATACTTTTGAACGTCTCTTTTATAACCCGACCTGCGTAGCTATCGCCTTGATCGTTTTTGGTATTGCTTTTATTTTGATCGAAGATATACATAAAAATAAGCAACCTAAGATCACCTCGATCGCTGAACTTTCGTATTATACCGTAGTTTTGATCGGCTTTTTCCAATTGATTGCAGCCGTATTTCCCGGGACATCTCGTTCAGGGGCCACGATCGTAGGGGCTTTGATCTTGGGTGTTTCGCGGACAGTTGCGACTGAATTTACTTTCTTCTTGGCAATTCCGGTCATGTTTGGGGCTGCGCTATTCAAATTAGTAAAATTTGGGTTTAGCTTTACACCTTTAGAAATTTGGATCTTAGTTGTTGGTCTAGTCACAGCCTTCATCACTTCGATCATTGCGATCAAGTTCTTGATGCAATATATCAAAAAGCATACTTTCAAAGCTTTCGGGTGGTATCGCATCATCTTAGGACTTTTGGTCATTGCCTATTTCTGGTTTGTAAAATAACTTTATTGAATATTTACCGATACAAAACAAGGCTCTACCACGATACAGTGTGGTGGGGCCTTATTTGTATGTCTTACTTTAAAAGTAGTAGCCATTATTTTTTAAGGAATTTCAAAATTTGATATGAATTTGCTTAATTCAGTTGTCTTTTTGGAGCGTCTCCAGTAGAATCATATTTACTAACTTAAGAGGAGAATTTTAATGGACACAACAGTTTTGACCGAACTTATCGGACAGTATGGGTATCTCGGGATCGCACTGCTGATCGCCCTTGAAAATATTTTTCCCCCGATCCCTTCAGAAGTCGTTTTGACATTTACCGGATTTTTGACTCTGACTGCCGGCCTAAATGTTTTAGGTGCGATCACCGCAGCTACGATCGGCGCCGTTTTAGGGGCAGTGATCTTATATGCGGTGGGCCATTTCTTATCTGTCGAACGCCTTGAAAAGATCTTAAACGGTAAAATTGGCCAAACATTGCGTTTCAAAGCAGAGGATCTAAATAAAGCGACTAATTTCTTCCAAAAAAATGGCGTCTTAGCCTTATTCTTTGGCAGATTCGTCCCCGTAGTTCGCTCTTTGATCTCCGTTCCTGCAGGTATGACCCATTACAAATTTACAAGTTTTATCATTTTGACGACGCTTGGTACTTTGATCTGGAATACCGTCTTGATCATCGTTGGTCGTATGGCTGGTTCAGCTTGGCCTCAGATCGTTGCCATGATCGAGACCTATTCGTTAGCGACCGTGATCGTCTTAGCCCTCGCATTTGTAGGCGGTGGCTTTTACTTCTTTAATCGTAAAAAAGCATAAAAAAATGGAGATCATTGCTACGTGATCTCCTATTTTTTATGCTTGATACATATATTCACGTGTCATTGGTAAATTGCTACCACTTGGTCCTTTCGAGATCAAGTACTGGATCACATCGATGTTGCCCGATTCAAATGAAGCTGCACAAGCTTGCAGATACAGATCCCACATGCGAATAAAACGTTCATCTTCGATTTTTTTGATCTCAGGTAGTGCCCGGCGGAAATTTTGATCCCATAATTCCAAAGTCTTTTGGTAATGACGCCGCAAAGTTTCAATATCAGCCACTTGCATCCCTGCATCAATGATATGTTCGATATTTTCAGTCAAACCAGGGACATAACCACCTGGGAAGATATATTTATCGATCCACGCATTGACTGCACCACCCTGTTGCCGTGTGATCCCGTGGATCAAAGCTGCGCCGTTTGGCTTTAAATATTCGGAGATCTTTTGGAAATATTCACCTAGATTTTCCTTACCGACATGTTCAAACATCCCTACACTAGTGATATAGTCAAATGGTTCATGTTTGAGCTCACGGTAGTCTTCCAAAATGACTTTAGCCCGATCTTCGAGGCCTTCAGCTTTGATCCGTTCGTTAACTAGATCGTATTGTTCCTTACTCAACGTGATCCCAACAACATTTAGATCGTATTCTTTGCAAGCAGTCAGCATCAAAGTGCCCCACCCGCAACCGATATCAAGCAAAGTTTTCCCGGGTTTAGGGTCTAACTTATTGATGATATGATGCACTTTATTTAGTTGCGCTTCTTCCAGCGTATCTTGTGGTCGCTTGAAATAGGCACACGAATAGGTCAGTGTCTTATCGAGCCACAAACGATAAAAATCATTACCGATATCGTAATGGCTTTGCACATCTGACTTACTTTTTCGCTCAGTATGTGATTGTTTGGGTAAAAAGTGTTTGAGCTTATTATTGTTCAAAAAGCTATCAGCTGATTCATAGGCTGAGGTTATCAAGTCTTGGATCGAGCCTTCGATTTCAATCTCTTTATCCATATATGCTTCACCTAAAGTCAATGAAGCATTATGAACTAACTCTCGCATCGAAAAATCTCGGTGGAAGGTTATTTTTACTTGCGGTTCACCATCTCCGTACCGTTCTGTCTTACCATTGGCATAAGTCACTTGTACTGGAATATTGAATGAATGTTCGAGCACTTTTTTTAACAAGAAATTATTAAACATCTAAATTCCGCCGCCCTTCTAAAAATAAATATAGTAACAAGTACATTCTAGCACTAGTCTTTACTAAATTGTAAGCAAATAGATCTATTTATTTTTATCATCCATAAAATTTAGCAAGTTTTTCTTTTTCGGAGTCTCTGTCTGCACTCCTTCCAAGAGTTGCGTTCGTGTGACCCCAACAAAAAACAATTCCTGCTTAGCCCGTGAGACCGCTGTATACGCCAGACCCTGATCTTCTGGTTCTAGGACGTAGACTCGCTTAGATCCACTACCTTGAGCTTTGTGGATCGTTAAGGCGTACACTAAGAGAAGATCTTTTTTAGCCCGATACAGGGGCAACTTATACTTTCCGACTTCAGTTTGGACTGTTACCGTGCTATCTTCATCATCATTTTTGAGCTCAAGTCCTATGACCTCACCAAATTCACTATTCGTGTAGCCGTAATTTTGAAAACTGTCATCGTTATGATAGAAAACGACTTTTGCCCCGATAAAAAAGCCACCCCGACCAAGCCCATTTTGAAAGTAAAATGGCACAACTTTTTGCTTACCCTTTGATAAAATGCGGTAAAATTGCTGATTGATCAAACCAACCGTCTTATTGCGATAAGCCAAGATCATACACTCTTCCAAAGCTTCGTGTTGATATTTGGCTAAGACCATTTCTTTACCAGTTGCCGTCTTAAATGCCTGACTGCGGGCTAAATACCTGATGTCGCCAGCCCGACAAGCAGCGATCAACTCACCCGTGGCTTTATCTTTACAGCGTAGATTAGCTCTAAAATAAAAGCATGCTCCCCTAGCTTTTATCAAGTCCATGGGATCACCACAAACACTCAATGCGTCTTCGTCTTGTGAGACTGGCGGTAACTGTTTTTCATCTCCGACCAACAGATAACGGACTTTCGTACTAAAAGTCTGGGTCAATTTAGCTAGTAATTCCAGAGGCGCCATTGATACCTCATCGATAATGATCACTTCATAATCATTCACCAGTTCTTCATTACCATTTTCGATCTCATAGATCACATGCTGCAAAGTATCATTGTTAAAGAAACCGTGTTGCGCTAAATTCAGCCGTGCCTTATGTGTCGGGGCTAAGGCTAAAGTCTTTTTAGGATCAAGGATCTGGCCCAAAGTGTAAGTTTTTCCCGAACCCCCAACACCTAGTAAATTGATGATGACGTGCTTATTTTGCGCGAGCCACTTTAAGAAAGCAAATTGCTCTTTAGTCGGACGATAAGTTTTAGGCGGATGAACTAAGGGTAATTTACGCCGCGAGTGCTGGCCCAATAACTGACTAAAGTTACGTTCATATTGGCATTTATCCACTAAATGTAGCGTATGACCACAATTCTGCTTGCATAAATAGCCAAATTCCTTGAGCAAATTTAATTCTGAAAGGTCAGCCGCTTGACTTTCGGGCAAGACTTCACCTACCTGCTTTAAATAGACGAGATCATCGCACCCTTTTAAATGCCGGTCAGCTGTTTCATCCAAAAGATCATTTAACTCCAGTAATTCAGTGATCTTAGGCCGGTCAAAAGCTGGGATCTGTAAGAGTGAAAATACGCGGGATCGTTCCCATTTTGACTTGAAGAACTCGTCTTCTTCCAGATGATCATTGAAAACCGAACGCAAAAAAAGATCGGGAAACTTCGGTAGATATTTACGATAATACGTCCGTTCATCCCTGATCGAACACGACATGTAGCCTTTGAACTCTAGGAATTTAGGCTTCGTGACCGCTAATTCTTGCCATTTCCCAGCCGCAAAGCGTTGTTTTTGGAGCTCACTCATCCCGTTGATAAAAAATTTATACGCCCGATATTTGGGATGAGAAGTTTTAGCGATCGGGGTCTTATTTTTAGCAAACTGAATAAATTTAAAGCGCATATGCGTGGGGGCTTTGCCGGTCCACTTAGTCAAGATTTCAGCAAAAGGCTCCAGTTTGGTGACCGCATCGATTTTTGCTTGCTCTAAAAATTCAGCTAACTGGGTCTCATTTTTGAACTTGACTGCTGTTTTTAACGCTAACTGATAAGCTGCCTCACGATTTTTAGTTGTCTCTGTGGCTAAATGGGCTTTGACTAAGGGATAAATATTTTCCTCAGCTTCATTGAGCACAAATGCACATTTAGCTAAAAAGTAGTTGACCGAACGATATGTCGGTTCACTTTGCCGGACCTCATCAAAATAAAAGCGCGCCTTTTGGTATTGCTTTTGGCGCATTGCTTCACATGCTACTTGGTATGTTTTTTTTATTGTTTTCTTAAGCATCTTATCACCACCTTCAAAGTCTTAATAAAAATTTATATTACTTTTACAGACAAATAAAAAATTCTGTGTTATGCTTTTCTAAACAGTCAAGAAAGGGAATACATTGCACACAGCTAAGAAAGGATGGATTCGATGTTCAAACACATTAAACGCTTTTTATGGTTGCTTCTTGCGATCATCAGTTTTATCTTTGGAGTGATCGGAATCTTACTTCCAGTTGTCCCCCAAGTGCCCCTCTTTATTTTAGGCTTTTTCAGCCTCTCTAAGTTTTCACCGCGCTTCCACAACTGGATGGTGAATACTAAGATCTACCGTAAACTCCAAAAATTTCTGGACGAAAAAATAGCTGAAGCCGAGGCTAGATCAGAACATATCAAGCAAACTTGGTATCAAGTCCTTTGGCTAAAATTCTTATTACTCGCGAAAAATTAATGATTAACGCCCACAAGCAACGTCGACTCTTGCAGTTTGCGTTACTTATGGGCGTTATTTATTTTAAGCGTTATTGTCACCTAACGCAGCTTTTAGAGCTTGAGCTAGTGCACTTTCTTGTGGTTCATCATCTTGATTGATCTTCTTTAGCAGCCGTCTTTCTTCGTGTTTGGTCATCTTCTTGTTCTTCTTTTTGCCCCCAGTTAATTTTTCAGTCGTCCCATCATATTTACATCTGAAATAATCACCGTTCTTGCCACTGATGATCAACATTTTCTTATGACAGACTGGGCAGCGATGATTGGAGACTTTTGCCTCAGCTCGGCGCTTGTAATCACAATTTTCACTGGTGCAGACCAGCAATTTACCGTCCCAGACCTTCTTTTCCTTCAAAAAGGCACCACATTTAGGACATTTTTTCTTGGTCAATGAAAAGTCCTGATATTTTTGTTGACTGTTCTTCACTTCACGAACCAAACGTTTAGTATCAGCTTCGATCTCGCGTAAGAATTTTTTGCCATCATAATTTCCCTTAGCGATCTGTTCGAGTTGTTGTTCCCACTTTTCAGTCAATTGTGGGCTAACGAGCTCTTCATTGACTAATTCCAGCAATTGTTGGCCTTTTTTAGTCACTCGTAAACTGTTGTTAGTCCGCTCCATCAGTTCCGATTTGACTAATTTTTCGATGATCTCAGCTCGTGTTGCCGGTGTCCCTAAACTATAGCGCTCCATTTGAGTTAGCAGTGAACCTTCACTCAAAGGCTTAGGTGGGGTCGTTAAGGCTTCTTTGACCGTGAAATGTGGCGCAACTTGCATACCTTCGCTAAACTTAGCAGCTGCCTTTTCTGGTGTCGTGTTCTTTTTCCAGCCAGCTTCAATGACTTTTGTTTGGGTCAGTTTAAAGCGTTCCTTACCAAAAGCAAATACGATCTTTTCTTGGCGTTCTTTGTGAGGTGCTGCAAATAAACCTATAAATCTTTCGGCGATCAAAGTATAGATCCGATGTTCATCACTGCTGAGCTTATTATACTGTGGTAACTGTTCCGTTGGGATCAAGGCATGGTGGTCTGTCACCTTAGCGTCGTTAAAAGCTTTATTTTGAACGACTTTTGCGCCCTTGACCGCATATTGTTTAGCTTCCGGAAATAGCCCTGCGATCGCATGTAATCGATCTTTTAATGTCGCCTTTAAGTCATTAGATAGATATTTACTATCAGTCCGAGGATAAGATACGATCTTATGCACTTCATATAAACTTTGGACTAATGACAAGGTCTTTTTAGCGGAATAGCCGTACTTTTCGTTGGCAACGCGCTGTAATTCTGTTAGATCGTATGGTAAAGGTGCAGGGATCGTCTTATCTTTAGCCGTGATCTGTTCGACTTTACCATTTTGAGAACTCATCTTTTTGACGAGTTCATCTGCTTCTTTGCGCTCCTTTAATGCATGCGGATCTTTTTGGACCCGTGTTGCTCTTTGACCGGCAACTTCAAGACTGATCGTAAAATATTTTTGCGGGATAAATTTGCTGATCTTCTCTTCTTGCTTAGCCACTAAAGCTAAAGTTGGCGTTTGGACCCGCCCCGCCGATAAATTATCCTGGTACTTGACCGTTAAAGCACGCGTCACATTCAACCCGATCAGCCAATCAGCTTTAGCCCGGGCCAAGGCCGAATAATAAAGATCATCGTAAGCTTTAGCTGGCTTTAGTGAAGCAAAGCCTTCTTTGATCGCTTTATTAGTTTGTGAAGATATCCATAAACGCTTGACTGGCTTATTGAAACGAATATATTCCAAGATCCAGCGCGCCACTAACTCACCCTCACGCCCAGCATCGGTAGCGATGATCGCTTCTGAGATATCTTTTCGTTTAGCTAAGTTAGCGATCGCTTTTAATTGGGCTCGCGTTTTAGGTAATGGCTTGGTCCCGATATACTTAGGGATCATTGGCAAAGTTTCCATTTGCCAAGTTTGCCATTCATTTTTTAAATCTTCCGGCATCTTCAAAGTCAACAAGTGACCAAGCGCCCAAGTAACAACATAATTTTTACCTTCATAATAATTCTTGTGCTTTTGGTCTGCGCCCAAGATCTTGCTCAGATCACGGGCAACACTTGGTTTTTCTGCCAACACTAATCGTTTCATATTTTTCTTCCTTTAAGTTTGATAATTTTTATTATCTAATTTAATCTACTTTTTTGCAAATTTTTCAGGCCAATGAAAAAAGTGGCTCAAATGAACCACTTTTCTGACTAATCTTTAACTACTTTGATCGGTAATAAGAATTTTTGCCACAGTCCTAGGCATTGTGCCATTAACTCTGGATAAGCTTGGGGTCTGATCTTTTGTCCATTTTGGGTCAAGAATTCAAACTCCACGCCACCTTTTTCAGCTGTATAAAAATCAGTCGGTAAAAACTCATTTTTAGCATAAAATTTTAAACGGCGTAAACGCTCGTGGTTGTTAGCCTCAGCTTCATCAGGCCTTTCAGCACTTAAGCCGATCACTTGCCCTTGATAACGCTCTTTTATCAGCTTCATCAAACCACTGCCATACCCCTTAGAGCGTTCAGTCGCTTTGATCGCCAAAAAGAACACATAGACTAGTTCGGCATTTTTGACCGTATAGATAAAACCGACCCAGTTATCATCGTCATAGAGACTACAAAATTCGGCTATCTCAGTCTTAGTGCGCTTTTTTAACAGCCAAAATGGGATCCGTTCTACGGCTGGAAAAGCACTCAAATACAATTCCTTTATCTTAGGTAGATCAGCTGGAGTTGCTGTAACTAATTTCAAAGTCATAAATATCCTCCTCATTGCTACTTCTCAACTATAGCAGACCTCTCCTAATAACTCTAGCCTTGATAGAGAGCTTTTACAGCTTCGATATCTTTAGGTTGGATCGAATAATACGATCCAGCCGACTGCATCACTGAGACATTTTCATCATCATGCGCCAAACCGATCGCATGCCCTAATTCATGTTCTGCGGTATTAGTTATCCGTAATTGGGAATAACCATACTGCGCATTTAATAAATAATAGGAATTGAGATAGACATCTGCACTGGTCAGACGATTCGTCAATTGATTTATCATGGTATGCGTCACCCCAGCTGCACTGGTATTGGCATCATTTTGTTGTTTTAAAATGATCTGGGCTCGTTTTTTATCATCAGTCAAATCAAAGTTAAAAGCCCCAGTTTGGTTCCAATTTTCGATTGCCCTTAAATAGGCGGTGCGGAAGCGTTCATCACTTGCTTCAAGATAAACAGTCGCTGTGTTTTTGCTCCAACGTGCGCCATTTGCCGCCTGCGCATTGGTATCCTCAGAATAACTTTGCGCCGTTGGATCACTTGGGGATATGCTTTCAGTTTTGACATTCAGCAGCTTTCCTTGATCGGGAACGATCTTAGTTACCAAAGTCTGTATCTCACGCACAACTGGGAGAGCGTAAGGACTAGTCATAAACCACAACAAGCCTAAACTTAAGCTAGCAGTGATAAAAAGGGTCAAAAATAGATTCCAAATGAAACGTAAAAATCTGATTTTGCGTCACCTCGCAATTATTTTTTGCTCCCTGTACTTACTAATTGTACACAACTTTCGGCTTAAAACTTTTAAAGAATTCTTTAAGTTTACCTATGCTTGTTCCAAAGCTTGCTCTAGATCTTGTAGCAGATCTTCTTTAGCTTCGATCCCCACTGATAGTCGGATCAATTCATCGCTGATCCCATCTTTTAGCCGGATCTCACGTGGGATAGCTCCATGTGTCATGATCGCAGGTACTTCGATCAAACTTTCCACTGAGCCTAAACTTTCGGCTAACGTGATCAAGCGCAGGTATTCGATAAAGGCTTTTACATCGGCCCCAGCTATCAACTCAAATGAGATCATCCCCCCAAAATCACGCATTTGCTTTTTAGCAAGTTCATGCTCTGGCGCACTTGGATCACCAGGGTAGTAGATCTTAGCAACTTTTTCATGCTTTTGCAAAAATTCAAAGATAGCTCGCGTATTTTCATTATGCGCACGCATCCGGACCGCTAATGTCTTGATCCCCCGTTGTAGTAACCAACTATCTTGTGGACCTAAAATAGCCCCGATCGCATTTTGTAAGTAAGCTAATTGATCCCCGAGTGCTTGGCTCTTAGTGACCGCTAAGCCTGCCACAAGGTCGCTATGTCCCCCGAGATATTTTGAAGCACTGTGGACCACGATATCAGCGCCTAGATCTAACGGCTGTTGCAAATACGGAGTCGCAAAAGTATTATCCACGATCACCAAGAGATCGTTAACATGGGCTAAGTCAGATAATGAACTCAGATCAGAGACATGTAACAAGGGATTAGTCGGGGTCTCTAAATACAGCGCCTTTGTATTCGGCTGGATCGCTTGTTTGACCGCTTTTAAATCACGGGTATCGACTGCGGTAAATTCCAGACCAAGACGATTTAAAACTGTATTCAACAGCCGAAAAGTTCCGCCATATACATCATTTCCTACGACAACATGATCACCCTTAGAAAATAAATTAAACACGGTATGGATCGCTGCCGAACCCGAAGCAAAGGCTAGCCCGCGCTTCCCATTTTCTAGCTCTGCGATCAATTGTTCAAGTGCATGGCGCGTTGGATTACCAGTTCGGGAATATTCATACGCTAGTGTCCCCCCCAACTCGGCTTGCTTATAGGTCGAGACCTGATAGATCGGTACACTTACTGCACCTGTTGTCTTATCATTACTGATACCACCGTGGATCAACTTTGAATCAAATTTCATTTAAATCTCCTCCTCAAATCGATAAATATGTTTACTTAAATAACGTTCTGAACTATCGGGAAAAATCGTGACGATATTACTGTTTTGGGGCAGCTTTTGTGCTAATTTCAAGCTAGCTGCCGACGCCGCTCCGCTCGAACTTCCGACAAACAAACCATTTGTCAGTGCCAGTTGCTTGACTTGCGCAGACGCCTCACGATCACCTATCGTATAGATCGCATCGGGCTTAGTTTGAGCGAAAAAGGGCGGTATAAATTCAACCCCGATTCCTTCCGTCAAATGACTATGGGGCGCACCACCATTTAGGATCGAGCCCTCTGGTTCAACCACGGCAGCTGTTAACCCAGGAAATTTTTGCTTTAAAGCTTGCGTGGTCCCAGCAAAAGTCCCGCCACTGCCAGCCCCAGCTACAAAAGCAGCTAAACTCAACTTATTTTTTTCAAATTCAGCAATGATCTCTGGCGCCAGACTAGTCGCATATGCAGCTGGATTGGCCGAATTTTCAAATTGTAGCGGCAAGTAGCTATCCGTGATCTGGGCAGCTAATTTCTTAGCTTGGGCGATCGCACCTTTGATCCCTAATTCACTTGGCGTATGTACTATTTTTGCACCTAAGGCACGCATCAAGATCTGTTTTTCCTGGCTAAATTTCTCGGGCACGACTAAGATCGTTTTTAAGCCACGTTTTTGTGCTGCTAAAGCTAGACCGATCCCAGTATTGCCCGCTGTAGGTTCAATGATCGTCGTTTCTGCTGTCAACAAGCCTTTTGCCTGCGCATCATCCATGAGATACTCGCCTAAACGATCTTTAATACTGCCACCTGGATTAAACATCTCTAACTTGGCATAGATCGATACATTATTTGGCGTTTTGACTGCAAGTTTTATCAACGGTGTCTGACCGATCAGCTGTGATACGTCTTGATATATCATGTTCTTCCCTTCTTTCTGCGATCTGAGTAGAAAAAAAGGGCGCAAACTTTAAAAAGTCTGCGCCCTCTTACGTTGAAGAAGCCTCCTAGTTACGTTAAAAAACTCAACGCAAATGAACCTTCTTCGCTAGCTGGCGCGAAGAAGGACAACATGTATGAGCCATATTGTTGATAACTAAAGTCTTCATCGTAATTCCTCTTTTCAAATCGTTATCAATACAATAACACTTACTTTTCGTAAATGCAATCTCTCTTGCAAAAAAATTTTTCTTTGCTAGAATTAAGCTAAATATTTTAACGAGGAGGAATAAATTTGACGATCCGCTTAGCCACTACCGCAGATTTACCCGCGATCAGTGCGATCTATGCATTTGCTCGTACTCAGATGGCAAAAGACAACAATCCAGATCAATGGGGCAAAAGTCATCCAGCATTGGAGCTCTTAGAAGCTGATATTGCTGCTAAACACCTCTATGTCATTGAAGAAGCAGGAAACATCGGTGGCGTTTTTGCCTTTATTCTAGGTGAAGACCCAACTTATCAGCAAATAGAAGGGTCTTGGCTAAACGACCAGCCCTATGGTACGATCCATCGTATTGCCGGCAACGGGAAAGTCAAAGGTGTCTTTAATAAGGCATTAGCTTTTTGTGAACAGCTCGAACCAAATATCCGGATCGACACTCATCAAAACAATAAACGCATGCAACACCTGATCGAAAAAAATGGCTTTACTTATTGTGGGATCATCCTGACTGATGACAACACTCCACGCCTTGCCTATCAAAAAAAGCGCCCGTAAAAGGCGCTTTTTTGCTATCTAAATATCATCTAAAACATAGCCCGCTGCACTTAGATGTCCACTGTCATCCCATTCAAGATAGATACCTTGGATCTCCGGTTCAAAACCCGGGAAATTTTCCATTGCCCCAAGCAGTACCTTGAAATATTCAGCATCTAGTGCTTGCCATCTTTCACCCGGTGCGACGATAAAGACTCCAGGCGGATAGGGCAAGGCCCCTTCAAGTGCGACTTTACCTTCGATCTCATCGAGTGGGACCAACTTGCCTTGTCCCCGCATAAACGCAAGATCAGCCGTGCGTGGTAAACAACTATAGGCTTGCAGCTCTGGTTTGATAAATAAGGCTTGTTGTAAATGGTATATCTCTTGTTCTTTAAAATACTCATGCATTTCTTGACATAACTGTCTTAAAGTATAGCCAGCATAACGTTCTTTATTTTGCCGATAAAAACGGGGGAGAGCTTTTTCTAACGGGGCATCTGTCAAATAGAGTCGTTCAAATTCTAATAGTGCCGTCAGCAATGTCTGTAAACTGAGCTCATCTTCACCGGGAGTCAAAAAGAAAAGTGTTGAATAAAGATCGGCTTTACCCGGAATGATCCGTTTTTCCAATAAAAATTCGCCGACTAATGGGCTCGGGATCCCCGTTTCAGTATATTTACCTGTCTTTAGCTCGACTCCCGGAGAGGTGATCGTCAACTTCAAAGGACTGATGATCGCTTCTCCTAAAGCAACTTTACTAAAGCCATGCCAGGTATCTTTAGGATCAAGTTGCCATAAGCTTAGGTCAGCCGCTAGCTTTTCAGTCGGGATATTTTCCCAGGAAATACCGTTTATCTTTGTGGGAACGAGTGGTTTAAACAGCTTGCTTTGACGCAACAATGTCTTTCTAAATTCGATCCCTTTGACCAGTGTTTCTTCCCACCACGCATGATTAGCCGAACTAGCTGCCATCGCTGCATTGACTGCTAAAGACGCATAGATCGGATAAGAGTAACTCGTTGTAACGTATTTAAGGTAGGCATTATTGAAGTGTTTATGATCGATATAACGTTTTTGCCCTTTTAAGTGTGCATCTTTTTTCAAGATCTGAGAAGTTTGGGCTACCCCAGCTTGCTGTTTATGCACAGATTGGGTCACTAAGATCCCTGGATCAGCTGGACCGTATTCCAAACTCAGCGGAGATAATTCTTTCATCAGATCGACAAATTGTTCATAACCGCCCCAAGCACAATCAAATAGAATATAGTCACACAGTGGTCCGAGCTTTTTAATGAGATACCGTGCATCATAAAAGACGCCATCATATGTTTCCAGTTGTAAGACCGCTAGTCTAAAAGGCCGTTTAGCTTTGGCTTTTTTAGGATCGACCAATGCGATCTGTTGGCGGATCTTTTTTTCATCTAACTCTTCACCTACCAAAGGACCGATCAACCCTAAAGGATCACGATCAGTCTTTAAATAGACCGGTTTAGCCCCTGTCATCACTAGGGCACTGTTGTAGAGCGATTTATGGTTATTTCGATCAAAGAGCACGAGATCGCCCTCGGTCAATGCAGCGGTCGCACAGATCGTATTTGAACTAGTAGTCCCATTTGTACAAAAATATACTTTATCGGCGTTAAAAGCTTTAGCCGCCTGTTTTTCAGCTGTCAACGGCGTTCCACCATGGGTCAAGGTATCGCCCAATTCAGGGATCGTGTCACTGACGTCAGCATATAAAAAATTATCGCCGAAAAAGTTTTTAAAGACTTCACCAGCTGGATGCCGCGTGTAAAAATTTCCATTATGGTGTCCCGGTGTGGTAAAGCTGACTGCTTTTTCATCGGCAAAATTGATCAGATCTAATAAAAAGGTGGGCACATTTTCTTTTTCATAAGCCGTGGCTGATTCCAACACTCTTTTCATATCGGCATCGATATTTTCCGCCGTGACTTCGATCAGCGGTATTTTTAGCCCAGAACGCTGACAGATCAATTCAGCGAGCGCACGTTGTTTGAGATCACCTGCTTCGATCACTAGTGCGGCTAATTTAGTGCCAGATACTTCAGGTGTCAATTCTACAGTTGGCCACTTCTTAGCTACGTCTGCCTGCAACTTGGCGGGAGTAGCTATCTTTAGATATTTCTTCATTTTTTCACCTACTCACTTTTTCAAAACAATTTTATATTTTTTCATAAGAAAAAACAAATTTATGGTAGTAATTTCATAAAGGATTCTTTAAAATGGAAAAAGTAATTATTTTCATAAAGGAGAAATTCGCGTGCATTCGAATAAGCATCCCGGTGTTAATGCAAAATAAACTCAAATTTTGCATTAATTAAAGGAGATAAAATTGAATACTTTAAACCAAAACTCACTCAACCAAAAGAAATATACCCCCTGGCTCGTCTTAACTTTACTTGATTTTGTTACGATCATCAGTTTTGAAAATATCTTTTATCCTTTTCAAAATCAAGGGCTATCGGTAGTTATTTCTTGGATCTTCATGTTGTTTGTCTATGTCATTCCCTACGAATTGATCGTCAGCCAATTAGGTTTGACCTTCGACCAACAAGCAGGTGGACTTGCTTCGTGGATCAGACGTGGGACTGGCAGTGATCTCTTTGGTTACGCTACTTCCTGGATGTATTGGGTCCAAACTATCCCATACTTAGTCGATGTCTCTAACTCAATCATCGTATCCTTTAGTTGGATCATCTTGGGTGATGCTACATTGAGCAGTCACATGTCCACCTTTACTTTTGGCTTACTGACATTTGTTATCATTTTAGCTTTCATTCTTTTGGAAAATATTTTCAAAAACGCCTTAGAGATCTTATCCTTGATCGGTGGGGGCGCAATGTTTATCATGTCAATGCTCTTTGTTTTAATGACAGGTTATGCCTTGACACATGGAGCACATATCGCAACACAACCATTTGATTGGTCGGCATTCAAACCTAATTTCAGTTTGCACTATTTTTCAACGACCGGTTTGTTGATCTTTGCGATGTCTGGGGCTGAACTTGCAGCACCTTACATCAGTCGCATGAAAAATCCTAAACGTGATTTCCCACGCTCTATGTGGATGCTCGCCTTGATGACTGGGGCGTTGACGATCTTTGGAACGCTAGCTTTGGCAGTCTTCTTTGATGCCAATAATATCCCTAACGACTTCAAGATGAACGGTCCTTATTACGCTTTCAAACTTTTAAGCCAACAATTAGGCTGGGACAATAGTTTGATGTATGTCTTTGCTGTTGTCCAATCATTTTTCATGTTAGCTCAGCTTGCAGTCTTGATCGATGCTGCCAGTCGCGTCTTTGCCGGCGATGTCAATCAAAAATACATGCCAACTTGGCTCACGAAGACCAACAAAAACGGGCGTCCTGTCCACAGTTATACTTTGACCGCTGGGATCGCCTTGGTCCTCTTACTTTTGAGTGGGACTTTACCTGATATCAACTCCATTTATAACTGGTTGCTTAACTTAAATGGGATCGTTTCCCCTTATAAGACCTGTTTAGTCTTTGTTGCGTTCATCGCCGTTAGATGGCAACAGGATAAATTTAGCTCAGACTATATCTTCATCAAAAACCGTACCGGGGCTTTGCTCGTTGGTTTCTGGTGTTTCTTATTCACATTTGTCTGTGCGACAATGGGATTCATTCCGCAAAATGCACACTTTGGAACAAAGCAATTCACGCATGAATTGATGATGAATTTCTTCTTTGTCTTCTTGATCTTTGGAATGGGTGTTATTTTACCATTCTTACGTAAACTAGAGATCAAACGTAAACAAAAATAAACATAACGGGCTAGAGATTTACTACTGATCTCTAGCCCGTTATATTTATTTTTCGTATAATTCTTTTTTAGCTTCAACGACCCAGCGTGCATTTGTATCAAATACATGAGCTTCCAAGATCAGATCAGCTTGTTTTGTTTCTAAAATGTACTCACACAACTTTGAATCAAGTAGCATCCCTGGAACTGCGATTGGTAAGTTGACTGCCTTTTTCATTGCTGTTGCATATGGAACTTGCCAGCCTTCATAAATATGGTCTGGCTTTTTATCAAATAGCCCACCAGTCGTGATACTCAAGCAATCGATCCCATCACGCTCGAGCCATTGACTGATAGTTTGCCACTCAGTTAGCTTATTTTGCTCATCTTCTTTAGCATAATCATCTAACGACAAGCGGACCCACAATGGCCCCGTATAAAAGTCTCTGATCTGAGTAATGATCTCTTGCACGAAGCGATAACGCCCTGCAAGTTCACCACCATACTCATCATCTCGCCGATTGATGACTGGCGAAAAGAACTCATCGATCAAAAAGCCCTCAGCTCCCTGGAGCTCGATCAGATCAACTCCAGCCTGTATAGCTCGTTTAGCTGCAGTTACAAAAGCACTTTGGATGCGTTTGATCTCAGCGATATTCAAGGCTCTTGGTTCATTGTAATCATCACTGTAGGCTTCAACAAGACTCGGTGCAACTGGTACCGACTCAGCTTTAGCTTTACGGCCTGCATGTCCGAGTTCGATCCCAACTTTTGTGCCCAAACTATGCAAAAAATCGACCAAACGCTTTAACTCTTCTGCCTGTTCGTCGTTCCACAAGCCTAAATCGTGCTCAGTCGTGCGCCCTTCAGGTTCAACAGCGGTCATCTCAAGGATAACTAACCCAACTTGCTCGACCGCACGTGCTCCATAATGAGCAAAATGCAACGGATTTAAGACACCATCACCTTTTTGGACACTATACGTCCGCATGGGCGACATCACTACTCGATTCTTTAGATTTAATGACGCTACTTTAGCTGTTGAAAACAGCATCGACATAAGCTTTACACCCTCTTTTGTGAATTATTATCCACCTAAGTTTAACGATAAAAGCTAAATTTGTAAAGATTTTGCTTAGTTAAAGTCTCGCCCATAAAGGTAATAAGTCTCGGCGGTCTCTTCGTTGCCTTCATCCCAATAAAAACGCTTTTCCACCAATTTTTCTAAGCCATTATGTTCATAGAAGCCATAATCCGATGAATCATCTGTATATAAATAGAATGATCTGACACCATTTTTTTGTAAATATTCACAGAAGTTGTTGTATAATTTTTTCCCTAAACCTAGACCACGATATTTTCCATTGACCAACAATAAATTGAGACTCCCTTCAAATTCACGTTTACTTTGAAGTAACAGCTCCTGATCTAATGCCATCGTTTGAATATATTTTTCAAAGATCGAATCAGGTTCGGTCTGCTTTAAGATTGCACCTAAAGCAGCAGTCTTTTTCTGCAAACAAAAGCGCTGGATCTTCGTATAGTCTAAAACGTCGCCGGCACAGATCCCGGCAGGCTTACCGTCGACCGTTACCACAACGATATAATCTGATTTTTGCAAAAGATCACTCAAAAAGTATTCTGCCATCGGTTCAACCAGGTCTTTGGGGACCCAAGAGCGATAATCCCAAGTTGTGATCACCATCTTTAAGATCTCATCATAGTCACTTGCCCGCATCAGCCTTAAATCAATTTCCATTTTTCACACTCACTTTACTGAAATACACCTAAATTTTAGCGTATTTGAGCCAAAAACAAAAGAGAGACGCAAATAACGTCTCTCTAATATTAATTTTCCCCACGTTCATAACTCAAATTCCCCTGACTGACTAAAGTATCAGCTGTTAGATCTAATAGCTCTTTTTTTGCCACTAGATCAGTAGTCTTTTTGATATATTCTTTAAAATGTGGAGTCTCCCGGTGCTTGGCATAAGCTTGTTTATCTTGATAGAATTCTAAAAAGATCCATTCATCCGGCTTATTCTGGACCATTGCTGCATACATCGCTAAAACACCGGGTTCAAGTACGATCGCTTGGTGCATTTCACTAAAGACGGCAGCTTTAAAGGCAGCAGCACTGGATTTTTCTAATTGTAATTTAGCTAATTTTACCGTCACATTATCTGGCGTCCCTTTACCTAAAAAATCAAACTTTTCCAATAATAATTCTGGGATCAGATCGATCACCTTGCGATTGACGATCGCATTTTTAGCAAAAGTCGCGTACTTTTGAAATTGCGGTGAGGCTTGATGTCGTTTTTGTGCCGCAGTATCTTGATAGAGCTCAAAAACTAGATTCTCCAGCCCCTTTTCATCAATATGAGTTGCATGCATCGCTAATGTCTGCGGTTCAGTTTTGATCGATAAATTCAAATTTCTCTGTCCTAAAGCTAAAAATTCCGCTTTCTTTTCTGGTTTGATCTCAAGTTCATACAATCTAAACAAAGGCGGATATTCCAAATTGGTCACTTCATATCACCTGCCATTAATTTTTCAAAGTTTAAATACATGATCTGCTCGCGCTCTTTAGGTGTCAAAATTGCCTCGAGGACCGTCATAACAGCCCCAACAATCAACTCTGGCGCTAACTGTAATAATTACTGATAAAATTTAGGAGGCAAGACATGGGCAAAGATATCGATTGCCGGCTTTGACACTCCGATCACTCCTTTTGATTAATATTCTAAATTTTTTCTGTAAAAATCACGGCTAATTCTTAATTTTACTATTCGAGCCTTTCTGCTTTATTATAACAAAATCTTTAACAAAACGGCACTTATATATCACACAAGTTATTTTCAATTTTAAGTTATAGCAACCTTAATTTCCCTAAATTACTTAAAAAATATACTTTAAATCTTTCATTAATAGTTTTATAATACACGTAATCTTTTTTTAAGAAAAAGAAATGAGGTGCTACTATGGCAAAAAATGATGAATTACTTCACCAAGAAGCCCGCAGTTTAGCTTCGCAATCACGGATCAAGTACTTTGATCTCGTGATCGCACAAGGAAACGGCGCCCTATTGACTGATGCTGACGGCAAAGAATATATCGACCTCTTAGCCTCCGCCTCATCGACCAACACTGGGCACTGTCATCCATCGGTGGTCCAAGCGATCACCCAGCAAGCTCAAAAGTTGATCCAATACACACCAGCCTATTTTGCTAATCAGATCGCAGCCCAATTGAGCACCAGATTAACAAAACTTGCACCAATGTCAGGGCCTGTCAAGTTAGCCTGGGGAAATTCTGGCTCAGATGCCAATGATGCGATCATCAAATTTGCGCGCGCCTATACTGGGCGGCAATACATCGTGACTTTTACCGGAGCTTATCACGGTTCGACCTATGGCTCTCTGACTGCTTCGGGTGTCAGTTTGAACATGACCCGCAAGCTCGGTCCCTTACTTCCCGGGATCATCAAAGTACCTTATCCCGACCCCTGGCAAAAAGCGTCGCAAGAGACTGAAGAGCAATTTGTAGAGCGAATGTTTGCAGCCTTTAAGTTACCATTTGAGACCTATCTTCCTCCTGATGAAGTCGCCTGCATCTTGATCGAACCGATCCAAGGTGATGGTGGGATCATCAAAGCACCGACAAAGTATCTCCAAAAAGTCTATGAATTTGCTCATGAACACGGGATCTTATTTGCAGTCGATGAAGTCAATCAGGGCATGGGACGAACCGGTAAATGGTGGTCGATCCAACATTTCGAGCTTGAACCCGATCTCATGAGCGTCGGCAAATCACTAGCATCTGGGCTTCCACTAAGTGCAGTGATCGGACGAGCTGAGATCATGGAAGCGTTGGACGCTCCGGCTCATATTTTTACTACTGCAGGAAATCCCCTCACTGCAGCAGCTGCTCTAGCTACTATTGAAATCATCGAAAAAGAAGAGCTTTTACGTCGCTCGACAGAACTAGGCAGATCAGCGGCGACCTTTTTCCAACAAGCTCAAGCAAAATACGATTTTATCGGTGATGTCAGAATGTATGGCCTCAATGGTGGGATCGATATCGTTGACCCTAAGACTAAACAGCCTTCCACCGAGATTGCGACCAAGATCATCCACCGTGCCTTTGAACTAGGTGTGATCATGATCAGTCTACGGGGCAATATCTTACGCTTCCAACCACCACTTGTGATCACCACAGCTCAGTTAGAACAAGCCTTTGCGATCTTAGAGCAAGTCTTTAGCGAAGAAGCAGCAGGAAAACTCCAACTGCCTAAAAATGCGGCTGAATTAGGGTGGTAAAAATTAATAGCCAAAAAGCGGTTTTGTGGTTTAAAATGATATATGCAATTTAAATCGAAAGGACCGCAATTATCATGAAATATCGCTTACAGGCATGTTTGTTTATTTTTATCGCTTTTATGCTCGGATGTAATGAGTATATTATCGTCGGGGTCTTACCAGACATTTCGAGTGAATTTGGGACTGGGTTATCACAACTTGGGCTGTTAGTCACCATTTTTGCACTTGTCTATGCGCTGAGCACTCCGCTTATAACCTCATTTGGCAATCGTTTTTTACGGCATCGTGTCTTACTAGCACTAATCTTGATCTTTTTTATCGGCAATACTTGGACCGCTTTAGCCACTAACTTTACTTCGCTTCTATTGTCGCGGATCTTGACCGCCAGTGTAGCTGGGGCGATCATTTCGATCGTTTTGGTCATGGCCAACTACATTGCACCGCGGCATAAACGAGCTAGCCTAGTTTCTTGGGTCTTTGCCGGTTTTAGTTTAGCTTCGATCATCGGGATCCCCCTTGGAACTTTGATCAGTACGACTTTTTCCTGGCACGATAGCTTTTGGATGATCAGTGCGATCACCTTTATCGTCTTATGCCTACTGCTTTGGCTCGTGCCTAAAGATACCCCTCAGTTTAAAGGGACACTCAAACATCAATTTGCGCTACTCAAAGAAAAGCAAGTTCTCTTAGGTGTCGCCTTTGTCGTAGCTGTGTGCGCCGCTGACTATACGATCTATACCTATATCCGTCCACTTTTCACTAATGAAATGGGCTTTAATAACACTTGGCTCAACTGGTTATTGTTTGGGATGGGGATCTTCTTTATCATTGGCAATAAGTTTGGTGGCTATTTAGCCGATAATGGTGGCTTAAAGCCACTCCGCTACGTCTATATCACGATGACACTATTGATGTTGCTCTTAGGACCAGCAATTCAGCTTCCGTGGCTAGGTGCAGCAACGATCGCTCTACTTTGTGTTTGCTTTGCTAGCTATGGTGCCTCAACTCAGCTGATGTTTTTAGATATCGCTGAGAAAAAATATCCCCAATCCCTTGATCTAGCATCATCGCTCAATTCGATCTTTGCTAACCTAGGGATCTCACTGGGTTCATTGACTGCAGCCCAAGCCGTCAGTGTTACTTCACTGGGAAATATCGGCTATATCGGTTCCATCTATGGGATCCTAGCCACTTTCCTCGTTTTCATCCTTTACGCTCAAAACAAAAAAATTTAGTCTAATAAAAAAACACGCCTCAGCGCGTGTTTTTTTATACATTCTCTTTTTGATACTGCTCAAAGTACGTTGCGATCTGACTGATCTGGGGACTCGTCGTCATGCAACAGCCACCAATGATGCTCGCACCAGCTTGATACCATTTTTCAGTCAGCTGCGTAAAATCTAACTGTTGCTCACTTTTGGCCCATGTCTTAGTCTCAGGATCATATTGAGCTCCGAGATTAGGGTAGACGATGAGCTTTTTAGTCGTTGCTTGCCGCATAACTTTAAGCGCTCCACTCACAAGCTCAGGTACGATACAATTGACACCGATCGCAAATACTTGCTCAAATTTACTGATCGCTGCAACCGCCCGCTTAAGTTCGGTCCCATCGCTAAGTGTCATTTCATCTCGGAGTGTAAATGAAACGTAGACTGGCATCTGAGGCACATTTTTTTCCAGCCATCTCAATAAAGCTAGTGGTTCTGAGAGTTTTGGCTGGGTCTCTAAAGCTAAACAATCCGGTGCTTGCGCAAGTACGGCCGTCAAACGTGGCAAATGAAAATTAAGATATTGCGCATCATTCAACAAATAATCCCCCCGATACTCACTGCCATCGGCAAGATAGGCTCCATATGGTCCGATCGAGGCAGCCACTAAAGCATGTTTTCCGGTCTGTTCTTCATAGTCATCTCGAGCTTTTTGAGCCACTAATACCGCCATCCCTACCAAGTTTTCAGCCTGCTGTTTGGAATGACCAGCTTTTTCAAAAGCTTGCAGATTAGCTTGATACGTATCGGTCAAGATCATCTGGGCTCCAGCTGCTAAATAACTGTAATGCGCATCATAAACAGCTTCGATATTGTCGCTTAACGCTTGGGCTGTCCACAGCTCACCCGTACTATCTATTCCTTGTTCTTTCAAGGCAGCCGCCATTGATCCATCTAAAACGTGGATATTTTCAGTAAATTTTTCGTTCATTCACTCACTTCCCTTTGCTAAGTTTTAACCTATATTACCACTCTTCTTACTCAAATGTACGTTTTTACACTCAAACTAAAAAATAAGCTGGTGTTACCACCAACTTATTTACTGATCAGATCGAGCGTGGTAAAACGATAAAGATCGCCGTGATCAAGACTTACCACATCATTGCAGGCGGAAAGATCGTTAAAGTCAAGATCAGACCGATCACTTTTCCTGCAACATCAAACATGCCACGACCATCTAGGATACTAAAATCTGCCTCGACTGATTTTCCCTTATTTATGCGTTTTAGTTCCACATACATCCAAATATTGCAAGCTGTAACAGCTAAAACAATGATTCCATACATCGTTTGAGCAACGGGACTGTCAAAATTATCAGCTACGATACTTGTTGTACAGGGGAAAATGAAGAAAAGAATAACAAGATCAAAGAGTTCCATACTAGTTCATTATTGATCTTTTCAACATTATGCCAAGCTCGGTGCATATTGACCCACATCGTTCCTAACCAGAAAAATGAAACAGTGTAGGCAAAGAAACTCTCACGTAGATCCCAAACGGCAGCCCAAGTTATCGCTTCAGGTTTATTCAACTCTAAAACTAAGATCGTCATAATGATCGCTAATACTGCATCAGTGAAGGCAGTCAGGCGTTCTTTTGACATTTCCATAATTTTATATTGCCTCCTAGACATTTTTTATTATTTTAAAATATCTTAAATGATCTGGCAATAATTTTTTATAAGATCTGTTCCAGTTCTAGTAGCGCCTGTTTACGGTCAAGTCCACCAGCATAGCCATGCAAACTGCCGTCACTTGCCAAAACGCGGTGACACGGGATAAAAAGACTCAATGAGTTATGCGCTACAGCCCCACCGACAGCCCTTGGATGCGAGGCCAATTGTTTTGCTAGCTCTTGGTAGGTCACCGTAGTTCCATAGGGGATCTGCTGTAGTTGCTGCAATACTCGCTGCCTAAAAGGCGTAACTTGTGGTGCTAACGTGATCTTTGTAGTCGGGATCTGACCATTAAAATACTCCGTTAGCCATGCTCTAGCTTGTTTTAAAGCCGGAGTCTCAACATCTGCGATCTTTTCAAGTGAAAAATCAGGAGCAAAATATTTTTGATCAGTGAACCAAGCTCCCACAAGTTCTGTTTCGGTCCCGACTAACAGCAATTCTCCCAGGGGCGTGGAATAGATCTGTTTGAAGTACATACTTTCACCTGCTTGATTTTTCTTTAGCATAACACAAGTCTATAGTTAAGCACATCCCCCAGCCACTCTTGGTTTAGAACTGATCACTGAGATCTTGGCCATTAGTCGCAATAACTTTTTTATACCAATAAAATGAATCTTTGCGGTAACGTTTTAAAGTCTTGAGATCAAATTCATCCCGATCAACATAGATGAAACCATAGCGCTTCTTGATTCCTTCATGCGTTGAGATCAGGTCGATCGCTGACCATGGATTATAGCCTAACATCTCAACGCCATCCGAGATCGCTTTTTGTATCTGAGCAATGTGTTCGCGCAAATAAACGATCCGATATGGGTCATGGACTTTTCCATCTGCAGTTAGTTCATCATAAGCTCCGATCCCATTTTCCGTGACTAATAATGGAAGTTGGTAGCGATCATATAAGGCACGCATGGTCGCTCTAAAGCCAACTGGATCGATTTCCCAACCAAATTCGGTCTTTTTCAAATTTTGATTTTGTACACTGCGGTAATATCCCGGTTCAGACATTGCGGATTGCTGATCAGCAAACTTGTCATCGATCTGTTCACTACCATCACTTGCTTCGACCGTAAATGAAGTATAGTAATTAAAAGCGATAAAATCAGGTTTGGCTGCCTTTAAGACTTCGGCATCTCCAGGAGCAAACGTTGGGGTTGCATCTTTAGCTTCTAAATACGCCCAAACCAAGTTATTGTAGCGCCCATAAACAGCCATATCTAAATATAACCAATTGCGGATCGCATTGGCATTTTGTTCCGCGATGATGTCTTCTGGACGATTACCATTAGGATAAGCCAACGCGATATTTGGCGCCGGACCGATCTTGGCTTGTGGCAACATCTCGTGGCATAATTGCATCGCTTTAGCTTGTGCCACTAATTGATGGTGATTTTGTTGATAGATCTCTTTAGTCAAGTTCGTTGTTGCTTCTGGCACACGTAATGTACCGATCAGTTGTCCAACTAAAGTCATCATATTTTGTTCATTGATCGTCAACCAATATTTGACCCGGTCACCGTAATTTTCAAAGAGCACTTGAGCAAATTCCTTGAACCATTCGGAAGATTCCGCATTGCTCCAAGAACCTTTTTCTTCCAGAGCTGCCGGCATGTCGAAATGAAACATCGTGATGATCGGTTCGATATCATATTTCAAACATTCATCGATCAAATTATTATAAAATTCGATCCCCTTAGGATTAACTTTCCCGATCCCTTCTGGTAAAACACGTGACCATGAGATTGAGAAATGATATGCTTTAAAACCCATCTCGGCCATCAAGGCGATGTCTTCTTTGTAACGATGATAATGATCAACTGAGACCGTTAGATCAGCGGTCCCTGGTGGCAATTCCTTGGTATCTTGAAAAGATGGTCCTTTGCCGTCTTCTAAACTGGCACCCTCAACTTGGTAAGCCGAAGTCGAAGCCCCCCATAAGAAATCTTTTGGAAATGGTTTTAATGTTTGATGGATCATTTGCATAAGCCCCTTTCTTAGATTATGTATAATTGTTTGGGTACACTTATATGCTAAATTGTTACCAAACATTTTGTCAAGCGTTTTCATTATGCTATACTGAAATATGAGGTGAAATAGCATATGTTAAAACATCAAGCGATCGCAAACAAGCTCAAATCTTATATCGATGATAATCAACTTTCCCATGGAACTAAACTGCCCAGTTTGACCGAATTGATGGAAATGTATGGTGTGAGCAAAAACACGATGATGCAAGCACTTAAGAATCTCGAAAATTCGCATGTAGTCTACCAAGTTCAGGGAAGTGGGATCTTTGTCAGACGGCGCCAACGCCAAGATTATGATCCTTTATTTCAAAATACTGCTGGTTTTTTTGGTAATTTTCACGAACGGATCACCAACCGTGTCCTCGCTTTTGAAAAACTCCCCGCCGAACCTGAAATTGCTAAAAATTTACAGCTCCCAGTCGGCAGTTTGGTCTACCGCATTTTGCGGTTACAATATTTAGATGGTAAACCTTTTTGGCTAGAAGAATCTTTTTATGTTGCCGATCTCGTCGGCCATTTACCCGCTACTGTAGCAGAAGGCTCGATCTTTAGCTATTTACGCGCCCAAGGCCTAAAGATCGGTTTTTCGGATAAATACTTTGATAGTGTTTTGCTCGATGAAGCTCAAGCTAAATTACTAGACTTGCCCCCTAATAGTCCCGCTTTACGACTCGAAGATATTTATTATTTAAATGATGGGCGCATTTTTGACTATTCACGCACTTACTGCCAAGCTAAATTCTACGCCCAATCAAATTGAACCAGCACGTTGTGGATCCCACGATGTGCTGGTTCTTTTGGTTGATCATATTTATATAATATAGACAACAATATTTCTGCAGATTAGCCATTTTTCTGCAGATCAATCTCTATCTTCTGTGATTCTTAAATCGGCTGTCCTTTGTTTGATCGTAGCAACTTCTTGCTCCAAAGTTCTATTACGTCAAATCTGATTTATTAATCATCTTATGGATCTATACAATACATCCCTTGGGAATATTCAACTTATACTTCTTATTCTCGAGTAAAGCTCTGATCAGAATTTCTCTCAATTCACTATCAGTTACACACATCTGAGCTATCGGTAACCTTTCACCAAAATGATCCATATAAACTCCCAACAACTCCCATGTTGTCTTTCTTTCCAATAAAAACCGCTTAATCTTTTTCAATTTTTAGCACCTAGCCATATCTTTCCTGAATTACTAGAAGTAATATAGCTTTTCCCTTCTTAATTTATTTACCACCATTAACATTCATTGCAAATATCACGATCATGAACTTTTTTCTGCAAGAGAAATAATAGCTTCACGATCTGACTAACACACTCCATTTTCTTTCTCCATGATATCCCTGATAATGGTCTACGGCAAATAAAATATCCCATAATCTTCTGAAAAGTCTAGGTTAAAACAAAAAAACGCATCTCCCACCGAAGTGAGAAATGCGTTTGAAACGTTGATATAACGCGATATTAACGTTTTGAGAATTGTGAAGCTTTACGAGCCTTCTTAAGACCTGGCTTCTTACGTTCTTTCATACGTGCATCACGAGTCAAGAGACCTGCACGCTTCAAGACACCGCGGAAGTCTGGATCTACTTCAAGTAAAGCGCGTGCGATACCATGACGTGTAGCGCCAGCTTGACCTGAGAAGCCACCACCGCTAACGTTTACCAATACATCATATTGGTCTTTTGTTTCTGTGGCAACGAATGGTTGAGCCATAACTTCGCGTAAGTTTGCAAATGGAATGTATTCTTCTGCAGATTTGCCGTTCATTGTGATCTTACCTGTACCTGGTACCAAGATCACACGTGCAACTGAGTTTTTACGACGACCTGTGCCGCGATATTGTACTTGTGCCAAATTCGTTTTCCTCCTAGATTAAGTTTGTGATGTCTAATACTTCTGGGTTTTGAGCAGCATGCTTGTGTTCTGCACCACGGTAAACGTGAAGCTTCTTAGCTTGTGCACGACCAAGAGTACCCTTTGGAAGCATACCTTTAACAGATAATGCGATCAATTTTTCTGGATCCTTTTCACGGTAGTCACCAGCTGTACGTTCCTTCAAGCCACCTGGATGGTTTGAGTGATGGTAATAGATCTTATCTGTTGCTTTACGACCTGTCAAAGCAACTTTTTCTGCATTGATGACGATCACAAAGTCACCTGTATCAACGTTTGGTGTGAAAGTAGGCTTGTTCTTGCCGCGTAAAACAGATGCTACCACTGTGGATAAGCGTCCCAAAGGAACATCTGTTGCATCTACGACATACCATTTACGTTCTACTTCGCCTGGTTTTGCAATATATGTTGTACGCACGTTTATTTCCTCCATTTAATGTATACATGTTTGACAAACAATAAGATTAACGGGGCTTACTGTGGGGCAAACAATACCAAATACTATATTACGATTTTTTTTAGGTATAGTCAATTATAACTTTCAATAAATCGTAAAATCAAGCTATTATTTTATTCATAATACACTTTCTTCAGATAAAGTCCACTTGCGGGTGCTGTTTCCCGACATTCATTGCGGTCTTTGACTTCGTACAAGCGCAAAAAATCATGGACTGGACGTTTACCATTTCCGATCTCTAACAAGGTCGCTACCATGATCCGCACTTGATTATACAAAAAGCCGTTGCCGTAGAATTCAAAGATCACTTCATTGTTTTCTTTGTCTTCTCTGACGGTAGCCTCATAGATCGTTCGGACATGATCTTTAGTTTGACTGCCTGAAGCTACAAAACTCGAAAAATCATGGGTCCCCACGACATCGGGCATCGCTTCTTCGATCCGCTTGATATCAAGGGGATATTTGTAATGTCCCGTGTAGAAACGTTTGAAAGGATCGGCAAACCACGAACGGCTGACACGGTACATATAGCGCTTGCCATGAGTGGTAAAGCGCGCATGAAAGTCATCACTGACGATCTTGCAGTCGATGACCTCACAATCAAGGGGCAACATTGAGTTTAACCCCTTGAGCATCCCTTCTGGTGAGATATCATGGGGAAAATCAAAGTGAATGACTTGCCCCAAAGCATGGACACCCGAGTCAGTGCGCCCCGAGCCATAGATCGTGATGTAGTCGTCAAATTTACTCATCTTGTTGAGTGCTTTTTCTAGAACTGACTGCACGGTCCGTTGCTTAGGTTGGGCCTGAAAACCCGCAAAATTAGTGCCATCATAGGCTAAAGTTATCATATAACGCTTCGTCATTAAAATTCCTCAATTTCTCAAAAATATCAAAGCAAGGGTCACTAGGAAAAAGAATACTAGCGCTAGCGTATCTTGTAAATGCCAAACTTGCAAACGATACTTGCTTCGCCCTTCTCCTCCACGATAACCACGCGCTTCCATCGCAGTTGCCAGATCTTCCGCCCGCGTCAAGGCACTGACAAATAAGGGGATCAATAGCGGGATCACGGCCTTTATCCGGGAGATCAAACTGCCTTCACTAAAATCGACCCCACGCGAGCGTTGTGCATTCATGATCTTAGTCGTTTCATCCATCAAAGTCGGCACAAAACGCAATGCGATCGACAACATCAAAGCGATCTCGTGCACTGGGACCTTTAGTTTCTTTAACGGTTGCATCAACGATTCAGTTGCATCCGCGATCGCAAGTGGTGTCGTTGTCACGGTCAAAAGTGTCGACATAAAAATGATCAACACAAAACGACAAAAGACATAAAAACCATTGACTAAGCCAAACTGTGTCAAGGTCAGTGGTCCAAATTGCCAATAAGTCGTGCCGCCACGGGTGAAGAAGACCTGCAAGAGGACTGTAAATAAGATCAGCCAGATCAACGGTATGACCCCTTTGACAAAATAACTCAGGCTGATCTTTGAAAGTAAAACACTGAGCAAGGTCACAGTTCCTAATAGCAGATATGATTGCCAGTTGTTACATAAAAAAATGATCAACACAAAGTAAAAACACAAGATCATTTTGGCACGGGGATCAAGGCGATGTACCAAAGAATCACCCCGTATATAACGTCCGAGTAATAATTTATCCATTTTCAGCCCCCTGTTCTTTTATTTTTGTCGCTAAAATTTGTGCTAATTCATGTTCAGTCAACGGTAGCTGCGCAAATTTCAATCCCCGTTCGACTAACCGCTGCGCAAATGCGGCCGTTTGTGGCAGATTTAAGTGATGTGCTTTTAGCCAGTCGGGATCAGAAAAGAGCTCAGCTGGTGTTTTATCGGCGAGCAAGCGCCCTGATTCCATCACTAAAACTTGATCGGCAAAATTAGCCACATCGTTCATTTGATGGGTCACTAAAATGATCGTCAATTTTTCTTTTTCATGAAGTCGTTTGAATAACGCCATCATTTCGGCACGTCCGCTCGGGTCTAGGCCTGCAGTCGGTTCATCTAAAACTAAAACTTTAGGTGACATCGCTAAGATCCCTGCGATCGCGACCCGACGCATCTGCCCCCCAGAAAGCTCAAACGGTGAACGCTCCAACACACTTTCATCTAAATTAACGAGTTTGGCTTTTTCACGCGCGATCTTTTCAGCTTCTTCAGCCGTTGCCCCAAAATTTTTCGGTGCAAAGGCAATATCCTTTAAGACCGTCTCTTCAAATAGTTGAGCTTCAGGAAATTGAAACACGAAACCAACTTCTTGGCGCAACTTGGCCAACTCTTTATTTTTAGTTGCTGGCGTTATCACCTGCCCATTGACTGTCAAACGACCACTAGTAGGTTTTAAAAGTCCATTTAAATGCTGGAGCAAGGTGGACTTTCCACTCCCAGTATGTCCAACAATAGCGGTAAAACTTTGATCTTTGATCGTAAAGCTCACATCTTTTAGAGCTTGTTGGGCTAACGGGGTCTCGGCTTGATACGTATAGCTTAATTTTTCAAGTTGAATTGCCATAACCAGTCCACCAATTCCTTTTCTGTCAAATATTTTTCGGGTACTTTGATCCCCAGCTTAGCTAGCTCATGCTTCAACCGTTCGGGATAAGGTACATCTAACCCCACTTTACTCAATTCATTGCCCCGGGTAAAGATATTTTCTGGGGTATCATCATCGATCACTTTACCTTGCTCTAACACAATGATCCGATCAGCCAGAGCCGCCTCATCGATATCATGTGTGATCGAAATGACTGTAAAACCTTCTTCTTTATTCAAGCGTCGCATTAAAGCAACTAACTCGGCTCGGCCCTCGGGATCAAGCATACTGGTCGATTCATCGAAGATCACGATCTGTGGTCTAATCGCCAAGACGCCTGCGATCGCAACGCGCTGCTTTTGTCCACCCGAAAGCCGGACCGGTTCGTGTTTGGCAAAAGCCTGCATGTTAACAGCTTCCAAGGCTTCTTGAACATGTTGATGCATTTGTTCATAGGGTACACCTCGATTTTCCAAGCCAAAGGCCACATCCCCTTCAACATCTGCGCCCACAAATTGATTATCCGGATTCTGAAAGACCATCCCGATCTGATCTCTGATCGCCCAAATATTTTCTTCATTCAAAGGAAGACCGGCCACAGTTATCGTCCCCTCAGTTGGCGTCAATAGCCCATCGAGCAATTTAGCCAGAGTACTCTTGCCACTTCCATTATGGCCGATCAAAGCGACCCACTGCCCTTGTTCGATCGTTAAATCGATCTGCGACAATGTCTTTTTTTGACTCGCTTCATCGTACGCAAAGCTAAGATTTTTTATCTCAATAATTACACTCATTTAGCTTCCCCCACTGAAATTCTAGTTGCTAGTCTGCAACCCTTTAGGAATAATATACCACATTCTCACGTTTTAATTTGCCAATCTGAGATTTTACTTCTAAAATTAAAGTCACGAGGTGAAATTTTATGAAAAAAATCGGGATCATCATCGGTAGTACGCGTCCTGGGCGCCGGAGCCCCTCGATTGCTGAATGGTTCGCAAAAAATCTGCCTCAAGCTGAGCTGACTTACGATATCATCGATCTAGCTGATTTTGACTTACCCTTCTTAGATGAAAGTGAAATGCCCCAAACTGGTACTTACCAGCATGAGAAGACCAAACGTTGGAGTGAAAAGATCGCTGCTTACGCGGGCTTTATCTTCATCGTTCCGCAATATAACTGGGGCTATCCTGCGGTCTTGAAAAATGCGCTTGACTATCTCTATTGCGAATGGCAAGGAAAACCCGCTTGCTTAGTTACTTTTGGTGGACACGGTGGCTCCCAAGTCCAGATCGCCTTACGTTTAGTCATGCAAGGGCTCAAAATGCCTGTTCTTTCGGTAGCACCGATGATCACGCTCTCACCTAGTGCAAGTCCAAGTGAAGCCTTAAAGACTCTAAGTACATATGAACCTTTACTTCCAGCGTTAGCAGCTGAGTTCAAACGCTCTTTAAGCTAACTAAAAAGCCGACCGGTGCTGGTCGGCTTTTTAGTTAGCCATTACTATACGTTTGCCAAAGCTTGAGCGATCGGTGTATCACCACTGCTCATCATGATAACTTTTTTGCGTGTATTGTCATGTTCCAAGATCTCAGCTAAGGTCAAGGCCACATCTGGGATCGGATTTTTAGAAACTTTAGTCGCCCCGACCGTGATCTTACCTGTACCAGGTTCTTCGGTCAAAGCTGTTGGTTGTAAGATCGTATAATCTAAGTCCGTGTTATGCACTAGATAGTGGTCCGCAAAGAATTTGGCAATGTTATAATCCATGATCTGAGCTAAACCGTTCTCATGCCAAAATTCTGGTTCTAAGGCATGTAATGAGCTCAACATGATATAACGTTTGATACCATTCAACTCGGCTGCTTGCATCGTCTTGACAGCCCCAAAAGCGTCGGTCTGTAAGAGATCTTTACCACGTGAACCGGCTGTAAAGTAGATCGCATCTTGTTGACCGATCAATTCTGCCAATTCTTCTTTTGAAGCATGCAGATCTAATTTGACTGCAGTCACTTGGGGTGAATCCTTCAACGAGACATTTTCCGGATGACGCGCAGTTGCGGTTACTTGATGCCCCTTAGCAACTAGCTCTTTGACCAATTCTGATGCAACTCGACCAGTAGCACCGACTACAAAAATTCGCATTATATAATTACCTTACTTTACTTTAAAACATCATTGAGCGCTTCACTCATCGTTGGATGGGTATAGATCTGATCACGCAACATTGTGTATGGTAATTTAGCATTGATCGCCAAACTGAGCAAATTGATCAACTCGTGTGATTCTTTAGCATAGATCGTAGCCCCTAAGATCAAGTCAGTTTCAGGATCGACTAAAACTTTAAAGAGTCCCCGAGTATCCTTTAAGACCCGGGCCTTAGGAATAGCTGCAACTGGTAACTTGAAGAGCTTATATTCGATCCCTACTGCTTTAGCTTCTTTTTCATTTAGACCAACTTTAGACAATGGCGGTTCGATAAAGACGCTATAAGGCACATTTTTACGATCACTGATCCGACGTTTGCCAGCGCCAAAAAGTTCATCTTTAATGATCCGGAAATCATCTAAAGAGATATAGGTGAATTGCAACCCACCTTTAACATCCCCGATCGCCCAGACACCAGGAACACTGGTATGCAATTGATCATCAACGACCACTGTTCCACGTTCATCCAATTTGATCGCGGTATTTTCTAAGCCTAGTTCGCTAGTCCGCGGTTTACGTCCCGTCGCAGCTAAAACTTTATCCGCTGTTACGGTATGTTCACCATCGTTTTCATAGACGATCTCAACTTTATCCTCAAGGTCGCAAACTTCTTTGATCTTGACACCCAACTTAAAGTCGATCCCCAAAGCACTCAAGTCATCAAAGACCATTTGGGAAATATCATCATCTTCTCTTGGAATAAACTTATCTGATGCATCCAAAACTGTGACCTTAGCACCATAATTGGCAAACATGCTAGCAAATTCAAGCCCGATATAACCAGCACCAATGATCACCAATTCTTTAGGCAATTCACTTTGATCCATCGCACCAGTTGAATCCAATAGATACTTGCTATCTGCTAGACCTGGGATCGGTAATATCACTGGTTCAGCTCCAGTATTGATAAAGATCCGTTCCCCTTCAAAATCTAGGGTCTCACCAGCAGGCGTCGTTACTGTGACTACATGGTCTGACTTGAACTTAGCGGTTCCATCTAAAACACGCACAGTCGGTTCGTCAGCCAACATGTGGTAATTCTTATCCCGCAAGAAAGCTGTCATCTCATTTTTACCAGTAACAGCTTGACTGAAATCAGCCTTTTTCTCAGCTTCAATGATCAAGCGTTTGGAGGGTAAGCAACCGATATTGATACATGTTCCCCCATACATCTGGTCAGAACGTTCGATCACTAAAACTTCCTCGCCTTTAGTTGCCAAAGTCTTGGCTAAAGTTTTACCACCCTTACCAAAACCGATAATAATATTTTTTACCTTTTCCATTTTCACTCCCACTTTCTTTTACTTACTACTCTTGATTATACAAACATTTTCCAACTTGTCACGAAACATGCTTACAAATTGTAAGTTCGATAAATAACCACTCTCATACTGAAGTTACCGCTTTCGTTTTGCAAAAGCAATTTTTTTACCTAAATACTAAAAAAATCAGCACCCATCCAGGATGAGCACTGATCTTTTCAACTATTTGATTTGACGTTTACGACGTCCGACAGCTAAAAGTCCAGCTCCCGTAAGTCCGAGCAAGCCAAGTAGCGATAAGTTATTTTCGTTGACATCCCCAGTTTGTGGTAATTCAACTTTTGGTTGCGCTTTAGGTGTTTCCACCTTAGCCACTGGTTTTACTTCGGGTTGTGGTTCTTCTACCTTAGTCCCTTGTTTGACCAATTGAGTAACTGGTGCGATCACTTCTTCAGTTTCTTCAGCGATCAATTCACCGGTCTCTTCATCAACGCGATAAGTTATGGTCTTGATCTTTTGTCCTTTTTCCCCTGCTTGTACGATGACTGTCGTCCCCACTGGTAAGGTCGGATTGGCTTCACATAAGATCGTGAAATCGAGTTCTTCGACTACTACCTCTGGCTTGGTCCCGACCAAAATGATCTCAGTTACTGGTTCTTTAGTTACTGTACCATTTGGATGTTTGATACCTACTTGGCCTGGGAGCGCTACGACTCTTTCCCCTTTAGCTAGTGACTCATCGCCTTTATAGCGTGTTTGGTATGGGATCTGTGTCTCTTCACCACTACAACGCTTGATCACACGGTCGATTGCTGCGATCGTTTCAGTCGCAACACTTGAACTTAATTCACCCGTTTGTTCATTTACCGCAAACGTTGTCGTTTCGATCGTCTTACCCGCTGTGCCTGGAACTACGATCACTTCGGGATCATCTTTTTTCATCGTTGGATCGTCTTGGTAGATTACTTGTGGTTCAATTGCTGTTTCAACTACAACCGGTTTAGTCCCAACTAAGATCAGTTCAGTTACTGGTTCTTTAGTTACTGTACCATTTGGATGTTTGATACCCACTTGACCGGCTACTTTGACTGCTTTTTCACCATTTGTCTTGGTTGCATCAGCTTTATAGCGCGTTTGATATGGGATCTGCGTTTCTTCACCGCTACCACGCTTGATCACACGATCGATCGCTTTGATCATTTCAGTCGCAACACTTGAACTTAATTCACCCGTTTGTTCATTTACCGCAAACGTTGTCGTTTCGATCGTCTTACCTGCTGTGCCTGGAACCACGATCACTTCTGGATCATCTTTTTTCATCGTTGGATCATCTTGGTAGATCACTTGTGGTTCAATTGCCGTTTCAACTACAACTGGCTTAGTACCCACTAAGATGAGTTCAGTTACTGGTTCTTTAGTCTTTGTACCATTTGGATGTTTGATACCTACTTGACCAGCGACTTTAACGGCTGTTGTGCCATTTGCCATTGTTTCATCAGCTTCATAGCGTGTTTGGTATGGGATCTGATTTTCTTCACCACTACCACGCTTGATCACGTGGTCGATCGCTTTGATCGTTTCAACGGCTGTACTTGAGCTTACTTCACCCGTTTGTTCATTGACAGTAAAGGTCGTTGTTTCGATCGTCTTACCTGCTGTGCCTGGAACCACGATCACTTCTGGATCATCTTTTTTCATCGTTGGATCATCTTGGTAGATCACTTGCGGCTCAATCGCAGTTTCGACCACGACTGGTTTAGTCCCAACTTCGATCACACGAGCAACCACTTCGGTCAAGACCTTACCATTTGGATGAACGACCCCATCGACCCCAGCCACGACTTCACGTGTCGTCTTATTTGCTAACTCGACATTAGCAACATATTTGGTTGGCTTAGCTACAATAGTCGTCTTACCAGTCCCGCGTTTTACGATCTGATCGACCGCAGGAGTCGTTTCGACTGTTGGTTCTAAAGCTGTTACCGCCCCAGTTTTGCGATCAACTTTATATTTAGTCGTCGTTACTTGTTTACCAGCCTTACCAACTTGTTCGATCACTTCTGGATCAGTTGGTAAACTCATTGGATCAGCCGTGTATAAAGTCGTAAAATCTAGCGTCTTTTCTTCGACCGTTGGCTTGGTCCCAACTAAGATGATTTCGGTAACAGCAGCTCTAGTGACCACCCCATTTGGTTGCAAGACACCATTTTTACCTTTAACTTTGATCTCTTGTTTGTTTAAGTCTAATTTTTCACTTGCTTGATAAATTGTTGTATATGGGAGCGAAGTTTCTTTACCCACACCACGTTTGATCTGATGAGTTATCGGTTTAGCAGTGATAACTTCTTGTGGTGGCTGGGCAGTCACTTTACCTGTGTTTAGATCGAGCGTGTAGTTGATCGTCGTCACTTTTTGGCCAACCTTACCCTCAACCAAGACAACTTCTGGGGCATCGGCCCGCATCTTTTCATCAGTCACGTAAATCGTTTCAAATGGGATCTCTTCTGAAGTCGAAGTTGGTTTCGTCCCGACTTCGATGATCTCATTTGTTGGTGTTGTAACTTCAAAATGAGCTTTTGGTTGCACATTTGTTGATAATTTAGCTACTGACGTGCCATCTGCAGTTACGTTAAATTCGATCGCACGTGTTTGTGTTGCTTTACCTGCAAAAGCATAGCTGACTTCTTCGATCGGCGTATCATCTTTCGGTGTATATTCATCCTGAACTTTACCAGCAGCTACTTTAAGATCTTTTACCTCAGAGCCAACTTTTAATTGAGCAGATGTGATCTGCAATTCACCTGATGGATCAGCGATCGCGATCGTCAATGGCTTATATACGATCGTTGGGATCAAGTTTGGTGTCACACTGAGCAATCCAGCTTGATCATCCAATTTGTATGGCATCTTAGCTTTTTGGAAGGCTTTTTCCGCAAAACCAAACTTTTTGAATTCCTGTTTGTTTTGGCCGGTATTTCTGATCGAGATCACCCGTGAACCAGCTTTATTCAATAGATTTACCAAAGCTTTATTATTGATCAAAGAATTCTCATTTTCTGTAAAGAGGTCAGTCTCTAAACGAATTTCCGCATTTTTAAGATCCTCATCGGAAATATTAAACCGTGCTGGAATTTGATCAGCTGTGATCGTGCCAATGCTTTCTAATGGTTTGATCGCTGTATCTTGTCCTTTGACCGAATAACTTGCTTTAGCATCATCAAATTTTTCTGGGATCCGCAAAGCACTGATCCAAAGTAACTTGTCGCCATCTTCCATCTTATCCCAGAGTGGTGCTAATTTAGAAACGTCAGTCGATAGATACATATCGACTACACCACTATTTTCAACTAAAACGACGATCAATTGTGGCTCTCTTGTCACACTAGCTTCAGTTTTTGGACTAAAGGTCGCCGTAGCTGTACCATTTACTGGGTCATAGACCTTAGTCGAAGCACCTTTTTTACCAGCTTGAATGACTTTCGTTTCACCCGCAGTAAGGTTCTTATTTTCACGATATTCTGTTTGGTAATTGATCTCACCACTTGGTCCGTGCTTGATAACTTGATTGACTGGATCGGTCACCTTCACTGTTTCTTGGGTCGTTAGTTCACCAGTCTGTTCATTTAAAGTATATGTTTTTGTCGTCACTTTTTGACCTGCGACCCCTGCCACCGCGATCACTTCTTTATCTGTGACCTTCATGGTTGGATCTTCTTCGTAGACCGTTACAAATGGAATGGCTTCAGTTGTAGTTTCCGCCTTAGTCCCGACGCGAACGATCTCTGCTTCTGGTTGTTTGGTGATCTCTTCACTCGTTTTAGCAACGAATTGGTTATTTGCCCCTAGAACATGTGTCGTAATGACTGTTTTTTGCCCTGAAACACCCTTTTTCTCCACTTGACGTTGGCCCCCGAGCAGTTCTGGATCTGCTTTATATACGGTTTCATACGGTACTTCTACTTATTCTACTTTATCAGCCGGTGCTTCTAATTCCTGGATCACATCATTATAGGCTTTAGAATCAAATTTATTAGTTGCAACTAAAGCGTTATTGATAAAAGCTTGGCCCTGATGCTTAGCTGGGAAAGGTTGGCCATACCCTTGATTAGCCGTAGCGATGTATATATTGAAGGAAGTCACTTTATTTAAACGACCTGAAACATTGACCGTAAACTCGATCAGGCCTTCTTCGTTAGGTCTGACCTTAACATTTTTGGAATAATAGTAACCATCTCCAGTCAGTGCAACAGAAGTGCCATTTACTTTGATCGAACTTGGCAGTTCATAATTAGAATTACTGGTCAACTCGATCGAGATCGGTAATTCTTTACCTGTTTTTGCACTTGGGACATATTTAACTTCTACACGAACGACTTCAGATCTTGTGGTATGTTTTTTCTTATCCACATAACCATCCATCGCCGTTACTTTAGCACCACCATTTTTAATCGCAACTTGACTATCTAAGCTATAAACTTTAACTTCATTAGCTTTAGCCGCTCTAAATCCTGAACTTTAGCTGTATTCGTTTTCAACAACAGGAACTGGATCTGCCTCATTAGTTACTGTTTTTGCCTCTGTATTTGCTGACGCTTCAGGAGCCTCAGTATCGACCACTGAGTTTTCTGTTTCCGCTTGAATAGTTGGAGCTGGTGTCACAGAAGTTTCAACTGGTGTTTCTGTATCCTCGACTGTCTCTGTTTCGGTGTTTTCCGGCATCGTTTCAGTCACTTCGGTCGATGCTTCAGTAGATTTTAAAGTATCATTCTCAGATGTCTCTTTTGTATCGTCAGTTTCTGTCATTGTCACTGCGGGATCAACCTGAGTATCCGCTGACGCACGATCCACTCCTGTATAGGTGGCAAACATAGTACCTACCAAAACAGACGCTACCCCTACACTCAATTTCTTTATTTTAAAACGTTGCTTTTTAGCAGATAGTTTTTGGTTAGATAATTTATGATTATTTTTTGAAAGCATTTTTTTCCTCCAATTGATCTGACCTTAAGTTATCATTCTACAATTTAATATTAAATTTTCACTAAGCAAAAAACAATTTAAATTATGAAAATCTAAAGGTTATCTTCTAAAAAAACGTTTTTATCCAGCAAAAGATTAATTTTTTTATCTAATGCCTTAATTTAACGATTTACATTTAAAAAACGATTTTCTCAAATAGCTAAAAAACGCCTAATAATAAAGTTTTAGTCCGCAAACTCCTAAATTCAAACATAAAAATTTTAAGTTATATAAACTAAAAAAGAGTGCCCTAAAAAAGGCACTCTTTTCATCGTTATTTAAGATTTATACCAAAAAAATGAAGATAATAAAAAAATCACTTTTTATAACGAAGGTTTCACAGATCCAACACCTGCTACTTAGGACTAGACTCGGTTTTACCCAACATCGTAACGCCCAGTTATCGCTATAAAAGTGACACTAGTAATATTCGTCGCTAATAATTAAAAATTAGTCGACCAATTCAAGAACAGCCATCTTAGCTGCATCGCCGCGGCGTTCGTTCATCTTGATGATACGTGTATAACCGCCGTTACGGCCTTCAAAACGAGGTGCAACTTCTTCAAACAACTTTTGCAATGCTGTTTGAACAACTGCCTTATCGCCATCTTCTTTAACGTCTGCAACAACATCCATCATGAATGCAGCAGCACGACGACGAGAAGCTAAATCACCTTTTTTACCCAAAGTGATCATCTTTTCAGCAGTCTTACGTACTTCTTTAGCACGTGTTTCTGTTGTAACGATACGACCGTTAACGATCAAGTCAGTTGTCAAGTTGCGTAACATTGATTTACGGTGTGCGCTTGTGCGACCTAATTTACGGTAAGCCATGAACAGTTCCCTCCCTTAAATTTTATATTAGTCATCATGACGTAATGACAAGCCAAGATCTGCCAATTTAGCCTTAACTTCTTCCAAGGACTTGCGACCAAGGTTACGTACCTTCATCATATCTGCTTCAGACTTGTTAGTCAAAGCTTGCACAGTGTTGATACCAGCACGCTTCAAGCAGTTGTATGAACGTACAGATAAGTCAAGTTCTTCGATTGTCATTTCAAGCATTTTTTCTTTATGTGTTTCTTCTTTTTCGACCATGATCTCAGCATTCTTAGCTTCATCTGTCAAATCAACAAATAATGTCAAATGCTCTGTTAAGATCTTAGCGGACAAGCTGATTGCTTCACTTGGTGTGATCGAGCCGTTTGTCCACACGTCTAACGTTAATTTATCATAATCATTTTTTTGACCAACACGTGTTTTTTCTACTTGGTAGTTGACACGTTCGATCGGGGTATAAATTGAGTCGATTGGTAAAACGCCAATAGGCATGTCTTCAGCCTTAGCTTTGTTTTCCGTTGCGGAAACATAGCCTCGACCCTTGTTAGCAGTCATTCGAGCATGGAACACAGCGCCATCAGCCACAGTACAAATATATTGATCTGGGTTGAGGATTTCTACATCACTGCTACCTTGAATGTCACCGGCAGTAACTTCTTTTGGCCCAACAACATCAAATTCCAAAGTTTGAGAATCTTCAGAATCAAGTTTAAGTGCGACTTTCTTTAAGTTCAAAATGATCGCTGTTACATCTTCTAAAACACCTTTTACGGTTGAGAATTCATGTAACACACCATCAATTTGAACATCAGTGATCGCCGCACCTGGTAAGGAAGAAAGTAAGATACGACGTAAGGAGTTACCTAAAGTTGTACCATAACCACGTTCAAGCGGTTCAACGACGAACTTGCCGTAATCTTGGCCTTCTTCGATTTTATGAATTTTTGGTTTTTCGAATTCGATCATTCTTATCTTTACCCCTTTCAAAACGTTACGTGTAATCTGGTTGAAAACATTATGAGTCTATCCTCAAAATGAATACTGATCCACATTAAACACGACGGCGTTTTGGAGGACGGCATCCGTTATGAGGAACTGGTGTAACATCCTTGATAGATGTAACTTCAAGACCTGTTGTTTGAAGCGCACGAATAGCAGCTTCACGACCAGAACCAGGACCTTTAACTGCAACTTCAACAGTCTTCATGCCATGATCCATTGCACCCTTAGCTGCTGCTTCAGCGGCCATTTGGGCAGCAAATGGAGTAGACTTACGGGAACCCTTGAAGCCTAAAGAACCTGCTGATGACCATGCTACGGCGTTACCATGAACGTCTGTGATCATAACAAGTGTGTTATTGAATGTTGAATGAATATGTGCAACACCGCTTTCGATATTCTTCTTTACACGGCGCTTACGAGACTTTTTAACTGCCATGAAATAGCTAACCTCCTTCTTAGATTATTTAAATTATTTCTTCTTACCTGCAATTGAAACTGCTGGGCCTTTACGTGTACGCGCATTGTTCTTCGTGTTTTGACCACGAACTGGTAAATGACGACGATGACGTAGACCACGGTAAGAGCCAATTTCGGAAAGACGCTTGATGTTTAAAGAAACTTCACGGCGAAGGTCACCTTCTACCTTGTAGTTATCAACAACAGCACGGATCTTGTCTTCTTGATCTGCTGTTAAATCGCGAACGCGAACGTCTTCTGAAACACCTGCTTCAGCTAAGATCTTCTTAGCTGTTGTATTACCGATTCCGTAAATATAAGTTAAGCCGATAACGATACGCTTGTCGCGTGGTAAATCGACACCTGCAATACGAGCCATTACAATTACACCTCCTGATTAATTATTATCCTTGACGTTGTTTGTGCTTTGGATTATCGCAAATAACCATAACGCGACCTTTGCGTTTGATAACTTTGCAATGTTCGCACATTGGTTTAACTGATGGTCTTACTTTCATGAATTATACCTCCTAAATATTTTTGAAGTACAATCTATTTAAAGCGATAGGTAATGCGACCCTTAGTCAAATCATAAGGGGACATTTCAACAGTAACCTTGTCTCCTGGTAAAATACGAATATAATGCATGCGGATCTTACCGGAAACGTGAGCTAAAATCTCATGTCCATTTTCAAGTTCAACTTTGAACATCGCATTTGGCAACGTTTCTTTGATCGTACCCTCAATTTCAATCACATCATCTTTCGCCACGCAAAAGTACCTCCTTAAATTGGTTTTAAAACTTTACACGTAAAAATGTGAGAAGCTTTTTATGGAGTCCCACCTTTTTCCGCAAGTTCTGTTTGCTCAAAATGGCAAACTGAGCCTATTGAAAAGATAAACCTGAATTATCATATCATAGTGTCAAGCTGGATGCAAGCACTATTTTAAAAAAATGACAATCCAGGTGTATCTTTTTTATTTGATTTTAGTTGATTTGATCTAAAACAGCCTTGATATCAGCAAAAACTTTATCGATATCTTGGTTACCATCAACTTCATGCAAGATACCTTGTTTCTTGTAGAAGTCTAATAATGGTGTGTTCATCTTGATATTAACATCAAGACGGTTCTTAACTGTTTCAGGTTTGTCATCTTCACGTTGATAGAATTCGTGTTCACCACAACGATCACAAGTACCTTCGACCTTAGTTGGGTTAAAGATCTTGTGGTAAGTTGCGCCACAGTTACGGCAGATATAACGGCCTGTCAAACGTTCCATCAAAGATTCTGGGTCAACATGAATGTTGATCACACAGTTCAATGGCTTGCCTAATTCAGCCCCGAATGTTTCCAAGGCTTCAGCTTGGGCCATGTTACGTGGGAAACCATCAAGCATGTAACCATCATTAACATCATCTTTAGCTAAACGTTCTTTAACGATACCGTTCGTTACTTCATCAGGGACAAGTTCACCCTTATCTATGTAACTCTTAGCTTCGATCCCCATTGGAGTATTGTTCTTCATTGCTGCACGGAAGATATCCCCCGTGGAGATGTGTGGAATGTGATATTGGTCCACGATCTTTTCAGCTTGGGTACCCTTGCCCGCACCTGGCAGACCCATCAACATAAGATTTAATGCCATTGTAAAATGCTCCTTTATACTTCAAGATTACGTTTTGAACTTTCCCGTTTTATATAACCACAAATACATCGTGATCACCAAGGTATGCTCCATACCCAGCTCGGTTTAAACGTCCATATTGATTATACCACTAAATAGCCGTAAAAATAAGGACTTACCTGCGCTAAAATGCATTCATACTCTATATAAAAAACAACAAGCAAAGTTGAGCAACTTTGCTTGTTGTCAATGGCAGTTCATTATTTTCTGATAAAACCGATATATTCACGTTTCATCATCATACCGTTCAATTGACGCATTGTTTCAAGAGTTACCCCTACAACGATCAAAAGACTAGTACCACCTAGACCGATCGATTCATTCAAGCCCCAAACAGCCGAAGCTACTAATGGGATCAATGAAACGAGCCCTAGGAAAAGTGAACCTACTGAGCTCAAACGCATCAATAAGCTTGAAACATACTTTTGTGTTTCACGCCCTGGCCAAACAGAAGGAATATAGCTTCCTTGTTTTTGCAAGTTTTCAGCCAATTTTTCAGGGTTAACTTGCACAAAGGCATAGAAGAACGTGAAGACAACAATAAGCACTGTATACAAGATCATACCTGGTACAGTTTGCATATTGAACAATTTGCTCATAATGATGTACCAATTATCTTCCGAGTGATTTTGTGTAAATAACATCAAGATCGTTTGCGGAGTTGCGATAAATGAGCTAGCAAAGATAACTGGGATAACCCCAGCAACGTTCACTTTCAATGGTAAATATGAACTCTCTGAAGCACCTGCGAGGCGTCTTGTATATTGGATCGGAATCTTATAGTTAGCTTGTTGAACATAAGTCACGAATGTAACGATCGCCAAGATAGCTAATAATAAGATGACAATATATAAGATCGGTTGCCACAAGTCTGAGGCACCTTGGAATTCTTCAACAAATACCTGACGAATACCATCTGGAACACGGGCGATGATACCCGCCATAATGATCATTGAGATCCCATTACCGATACCACGATCAGTGATCATATCACCTAACCAAGTCGTAAACATCGTACCACCAGTCAAGATCAACCCGATACTGATGTATGTTTGTGGACTTGGATCTTTCACCAAGTTCAAACTACTCATATAGTTGAACCCAGCTGTAATCCCGATTGATTGTATAAACGCGAGCACAATGGTCAGATATCTAGTCCACTGATTTAACTTGCGCCGTCCGACTTCACCTTGTTTACTCCATTCAACAAATCGTGGAACAATGTCCATTTGTAATAACTGAACAACGATCTGAGCGGTAATATATGGAGAAACACCCATTGCTAAAATGGAATAGTTAGTCAAACCGCCACCGCTAAAAGTGTTCAAGATACTAATTAACCCTGAAGACGCAACACTATTCAATGCTTTAGCGTTGATCCCAGGGACAGTGATATACGTGCCTAAGCGAAATACAACCAAGACACCTAAGGTAAATAAGATTTTATTGCGAATCTCTTTTACAGCAAAGGCGTACTTTAGTGTCTTAAGCATGTATTACATCACCTCTGCTTGACCGCCTGCTGCTTCGATAGCTGCTTTAGCACTGGCAGAGAACTTATTAGCTTTAACAGTTAATTTCTTGTTCAATTCACCATTACCTAAAACTTTAACGCCATCTTTTTCATTCTTAACGATACCAGCTTCCACCATCAATGCTGGTGTTACTTCTGCACCGTCTTCGAATTTGTTTAAAGTTTCTAAGTTTACAATAGCATATTCCTTGCGGTTGATGTTATTGAAACCACGTTTTGGCATACGACGGAACAATGGCATTTGTCCACCTTCAAAGCCCAAACGTACTTTACTACGAGCCTTTTGACCTTTTTGGCCACGACCTGCAGTTTTACCGTTACCGGATGAAGTACCACGACCTACGCGGTTACGTACTTGGCGTGAGCCTTCAGCTGGCTTTAATTCATGTAATTTCATTAGGGTTGGCACCTCCTTATTTATCTAAATAATAATTATTTAGCCAATTCAACGTCCACTAAATGATTGATCTTGCGAATAGCACCGCGCATTGCAGCGTTGTCAGGAACGACAACAGAGCTGTTTACACGTCCAAGGCCTAAGCCCTTAACGATTTCGCGTTGATTTTGAGGACGTCCGATGACAGAACGAACTAAAGTAACTTTTAAGTTAGCCATGAATTTGTCCTCCTTATTACTCTGCTAAGTGTTGAACAGAAACGCCACGTAAAGCAGCAACTTCTTCAGCACTCTTCATGTTAGCTAAACCATCCATTGTTGCACGAACAACGTTGATTGGTGTGTTGGAGCCTAATGATTTACTTGTAACATCAGCAACTCCGGCGAGTTCCATAACGGCACGAACAGCACCGCCAGCAGCAACCCCAGAACCAGCTTCAGCTGGCTTAAGTAAAATACGACTACCGCTGTATTGACCGAGAACTTCGTGAGGAAGTGTTGTTCCGACCATTGGAACTTTAACTAAGTTCTTACGAGCAGCATCAACAGCCTTACGGATAGCTTCTGGAACTTCTTGAGCTTTACCTGTACCGAAGCCCACGTGGCCATTATGGTCACCGACGATTACTAAAGCAGCAAAGCGAAGACGACGTCCACCTTTAACAACTTTAGTGATGCGGTTGATCGCAACAACGCGATCTTCTAAATCTAATTGAGCTGGATCAATAAAAGTCATAAACGTTATTTCCTCCTTTTCCTAAAAGTCTAAGCCGTTTTCGCGAGCAGCTTCAGCCAAAGCTTGCACACGACCATGATAAAGGTATCCGCCACGGTCAAATACAACTTCTTTGATACCCTTGTCTGCAGCACGTTTAGCCACTAATTCACCAACAGCACTTGCTTGAGCTGTCTTTGTACCAGCGCTAACTTCACTGTCTAAAGTAGAGGCACTGACCAGCGTCACACCCGCTACGTCATCAATAACTTGAGCGTAGATGTTTTTGTTTGAACGATAAACATTTAAGCGTGGGCACTCAGCAGTACCAGAGATCTTACCACGAACACGTGTATGGCGCTTTTGACGCGTCTTATTCTTATCTGGTTTTGAAATCACTTTTTTCACCTCTTAGTTTTATTTAACAGCAGATCATGCTGCAAGATTATTTACCAGTCTTACCTTCCTTACGACGTACATATTCGCCAACGTAACGAATACCTTTGCCTTTGTAAGGTTCTGGTGCACGAGTTGCACGAATGCGAGCAGCGCAATCGCCAACGTCTTCTTTGTTGATACCAGAAACGATAATTGATGTAGCTGATGGAGTTTCAAATTTGATTCCATCTTCTTCTTCAAATTCAACAGGGTGAGAGTAGCCCACGTTTAACACGAGCTTCTTACCTTGCATTTGAGCACGGTAACCAACACCACGAAGTTCAAGTTCTTTCTTGTAACCTTCTGTTACACCAACTACCATGTTGTGGAAGTTAGCACGGGTTGTACCATGCATTGCTTTAGCTTTTTTATCATCGCTTGAACGTTCAAATGTTGCAACGTTACCATCGATGTTGATCTTGATAAGATCAGAGAATTCACGAGTTAATTCACCCTTAGGACCTTTTACAGTCACAACGTTTCCGTCTTGTTTTACTTCAACGCCTTCAGGTAATTCAACTGCCTTATAACCAATACGACTCACGAGATGGACACCTCCTTTTGAACTTTATATATTACCAAACGTAAGCGACTACTTCGCCACCGATTTTCTTAGCGCGAGCATCTTTATCTGTCATAACACCTTCAGATGTTGACACGATAGCGATACCTAAACCGTTAAGAACCTTAGGCACTTCGTCAGCTTTAACGTATGAGCGTAAACCTGGTTTTGAGATACGACGGATACCAGAGATAACGCGTTCGTTGTTTTTACCGTATTTCAAGAATACACGGATGATACCTTGCTTGTCATCTTCGATGTATTCTACATCACGAACAAATCCTTCGTTCTTAAGGATTTCAGCGATGTTTTTCTTCATTTTTGAAGCAGGAACTTCTACAGATTCATGCTTGACCATGTTAGCATTACGAATACGTGTCAAGAAGTCTGCAATAGGATCTGTCATTGCCATGTTATTGCCTCCTTTTCCTTGTTAATATGGACTACCAGCTAGCCTTTTTCATGCCAGGGATTTGACCCTTATGAGCAAGTTCTCGCAGGCAAACACGGCATAACTTAAATTTACGATATACAGAATGAGGACGACCGCAACGTTCGCAACGTGTGTATTCTTGTGTTGAGAACTTAGCTGGGCGCTTATTCTTTGCTACTTGTGACTTTTTAGCCAATGTGAAACCCCCTTATTTAGCGAATGGCATTCCAAGTTGTGTCAAAAGTTCTTTGGATTCTTCGTCTGTGTTAGCAGTTGTAACGATAACGATATCCATACCACGAACCTTGTTAACATTATCAAAATCAATTTCAGGGAAGATCAATTGTTCGCGTACGCCCAATGTGTAGTTCCCGCGGCCATCAAATGCACGCTTGCTTACACCATGGAAGTCACGCACACGAGGCAATGAAACTGAAACTAATTTGTCCAAAAATTCGTACATACGTTGTCCACGTAAGGTAACCTTGGCACCGATTGCCATACCTTCACGTAAACGGAAGCCAGCGATAGATTTCTTAGCGCGGGTAATAACTGGTTTTTGACCAGAGATAAGCGTAAGTTCTTCCACAGCTTCATCCAAATTTTTAGCATTGCTTACAGCATCACCAACACCCATGTTGATAACGATCTTATCAACCTTAGGTGCTTGCATGATTGATGAGTAGTTGAATTTTTCCATCAAGGATGGAACGATTTCATTAGTATATTTTTCTTTTAAACGGTTAACCATGAAGAAAGTATCCTCCTTTCTCGACTATTCACTAATTTTTTTAACGTTAGAAACATGAATTGGTGCTTCCATTTCAACGATCCCACCGTTTGGGTTTGCGTTGTTAGGTTTTTGATGCTTCTTAACGATGTTTACACCTTTTACGATCACACGATCATTTGCTGGGAAAGCCTTGATAACAACGCCTTCTTTACCTTTGTCCTTACCAGCGATAACTTTAACTTTGTCATTGCTCTTGATGAACATTTTCTCTGCGCACCTCCTTGCCAAATAGACGGATATTATAATACTTCAGGTGCTAAGGAAACGATCTTCATGAAGTTTCCGTCACGTAATTCACGTGCAACAGGTCCGAAAATACGTGTACCCTTAGGTGACTTGTCATCACCGATGATAACAGCAGCATTTTCATCGAACTTGATGTATGAACCGTCAGCACGGTGTGCACCAGATTTTGTACGAACAACAACAGCCTTGACAACATCGCCTTTTTTGACAACGCCACCTGGTGTTGCTTGTTTAACAGTAGCAACAATAATGTCACCGATATTAGCAGTCTTCACACGGGAACCACCCAAAATCTTGATAACCAAGATTTCGCGGGCACCGGAGTTATCAGCGACTTTCAAACGACTCTCTTGTTGGATCACAGTATGTGACCTCCTTTCGCTATTAGATAGATCAGAATACGAATGCTTTGTTAGTTATCGAAAATTAGATAATAACTGCTTTTTCAACGATTTCTAATAAACGGAAACGTTTTGTAGCTGACAACGGACGTGTTTCCATGATCTTAACAATGTCGCCAACTTTTGCTTCATTGTTTTCGTCATGTGCCTTGTATTTCTTTGAATACTTAACACGTTTGCCGTAAACTTTATCGTTCACGTAAGTTTCAACAACAACAGTGATTGTTTTTTCCATTTTGTCAGAAACGACACGTCCTTGATAGACTTTGCGTTGGTTACGAGCTTCACTCATGCGCGATTAGCCTCCTTTTCGTATTCTTATTTGTTCAATTCTTGTTGACGCAACGCAGTCTTGATGCGTGCGATCGTTTTACGAACTTCTTTCAAGCGTGCGGTGTTTTCTAATTGACCGGTAGCTAATTGGAAGCGTAAGTTAAATAATTCTTCTTTGAATTGCTTTTCTTTTTCGAGCATTTCAGCAGTGGTTAATTCATTAATTTCATTAATCTTCATTTGATTCGCCACCTACCTCACGTTTTACAAACTTAGTCTTGACTGGGAGTTTGTGGGAAGCTAAACGCAATGCTTCACGAGCAACTTCTTCAGAAACACCACCAATTTCAAACATGACCTTGCCACGTTTTACAGGAGCTACCCAGCCTTCTGGAGCACCTTTACCGGAACCCATACGAACACCAATAGCCTTAGCTGTGTAGGACTTGTGAGGGAAAATCTTGATCCAAACTTTCCCACCACGCTTCATGTAACGAGTCATAGCAATACGAGCAGCTTCGATTTGACGGTTTGTGATCCAATGTGAATCAGTAGCTTGTAAACCGAATTCGCCGAATGTTACTTCCTTACCGCCTTTTGCTTCACCACGCATTTTACCGCGGAATTCACGACGGTGCTTTACACGTTTTGGTACTAACATAGACTATTTCCCTCCTTTACCGTTATTTTTCTTTGTTGGCAATACTTCACCACGGTAGATCCAAACTTTAACGCCCAATTGGCCGTATGTTGTTGTAGCTTCTACCCATGCGTAATCGATATCAGCACGCAATGTATGCAAAGGAACAGTACCTTCTGAGAATTGTTCGATACGGGACATATCAGCACCGTTCAAACGACCAGCAACTTGAACCTTGATACCTTTTGCGCCAGCACGCATTGTACGTTGGATAGCTTGTTTCATTGCACGACGGAAAGCAACACGGTTTTCCAATTGTTGAGCAATGCTTTCACCAACTAATTTTGCTTCTAAGTCAGGCTTCTTGATTTCCACAATGTTGATGTGTACTCGCTTGCCTGTCAAGTTGTTTAATTCTTTACGAAGCTTTTCAACTTCAGAACCGCCTTTACCGATGACCATACCTGGTTTTGCAGTATGGATAGAAATGTTAACACGCTTTGCAGCACGTTCGATTTCTACGGTAGAGACAGCAGCGTCGGCTAATTTCTTTTCGATGTATTCACGGATGTGTAAGTCTTCGTGTAAGTTGGAAGCAAAATCTTTTTCAGCATACCATTTTGCATCCCAGTCACGAATGATACCGACACGTAACCCGGTTGGATTTACTTTTTGACCCACGCGTTATCCCTCCTTATTTAACAGATACCACAACTGTAATGTGACTTGTACGCTTGTTGATTGGGGAAGCAGAACCCTTTGCACGAGGACGGAAACGCTTCAAGGTTGGTCCTTCGTTAACATAGGCTTCGCTTACATAAAGATCTTCAACATCTAAGTCAAAGTTGTTTTCTGCGTTTGCAACAGCAGATTTCAAAACTTTTTCGATTAAGTAAGCACCAGATCTTGGTGTGAACTTCAAGATACCGAATGCTTCAGCAACGTTCTTACCACGGATAAGATCGATCACAAGACGTGCTTTACGTGCAGGGATTCGAACTGTCTTGGCAGTTGCTTTTGCTGATGTTACTTGTTCAGCCATGATTTATCCTCCCTTATTATTTCTTGCCTGTCTTCTTATCGTCTGCGGCATGACCATGGAATGTACGTGTTGGCACGAATTCACCTAATTTATGGCCGACCATATCTTCTTGGATATAAACCGGCACATGCTTACGACCATCATATACTGCGATTGTGTAACCAATAAAGCTAGGGAAAATCGTGGAACGACGTGACCATGTCTTGATCACTGATTTCTTTTCTTGATCAGCTTGTGCTTCAACCTTTTTCATCAAGTGTTCGTCGACGAAAGGTCCTTTTTTCAAACTACGACTCAAAGTATGTCCTCCTTTCGGAACAATAATCGCATAAAATTTACGCGATTAGGAGATTATTTCTTTTTACGACTACGTACGATAAATTTGTTTGACTTAGCTTTCTTAGAGCGAGTCTTAAGACCTGTAGTCTTCTTACCCCATGGAGACATTGGAGATGGACGACCAACAGGAGCTTTACCTTCACCACCACCGTGTGGGTGATCGTTAGGGTTCATTACAGAACCACGGCTTTGTGGACGCTTGCCCAACCAACGGGAACGACCAGCTTTACCGATGTTGATAAGTTCGTGTTGTTCGTTACCAACAGCACCGATCGTAGCACGGCATGTAACTAAGATCATACGAACTTCACCAGAAGTCAAACGAACGATTGCGTATTTGCCTTCTTTACCAAGTAATTGAGCTGATGTACCAGCAGAACGAACCAATTGGCCACCCTTACCTGGTTTTAATTCGATGTTGTGGATAACTGTACCAACTGGAATGTTTTCCAATGGCAATGTGTTACCAACTTTGATATCAGCATCTTTACCGGATTGAATTTTTTGGCCAACTTCAAGGCCTTTTGGTGCAAGGATGTATGATTTAACACCATCAGCATAAACAACTAATGCGATGTTAGCAGAACGGTTTGGATCATACTCGATTGCTTTAACTGTTGCAGGAACATCGTCTTTAATACGTTTGAAGTCGATCAAACGGTATTGACGTTTGTGTCCACCACCACGGTGACGAACTGTGATATGACCGTAAGAGTTACGACCAGCTGTCTTACTCTTAGATGCAAGCAAGGACTTTTCTGGGGTTGTTTTTGTGATTTCAGCGAAATCTGAACCAGTCATATTACGACGACCGTTAGAGGTTGGTTTGAATTTTTTGATCCCCACTATATTTCCCTCCTATGATTAATTTAAAATTTTATTCTTCGTTGAATAATTGAATATCTTTTGATTCTGGTTTCAAAGTAACGATAGCTTTACGACGCTTACGTGTGTAGCCTTCGTAACGACCCATGCGTTTCTTTTTACCTTTAACGTTCATGATGTTAACTTTAGCAACTTCAACTTCAAAGATGTCTTCAACAGCATCTTTAACTTGTGTCTTGTTAGCACGTAAGTCAACTTCAAATGTGTAGCGTTTGTTGTCCATTTCATTCATAGAAGCTTCTGTGATGATAGGACGTAAGATTACATCGCGTGATTCCATTATGCAAGAACCTCCTCTACTTGAGAAAGAGCTCCTTTTGTGATGACCATCTTGTCGCTGTTTACGACGTCTAATACGTTCAAGCCTTTAGCTGGGATAACTGTTACGTTAGCCAAGTTGCGTGCAGCTAATGCAGCTTTTTCGTTGTCATCTTCAAGAACTACTAAAACTTTGGATTTAACATCTAAGTTGTTCAAAACTTCTGCAAATGCTTTTGTCTTTGGAGCGTCGAAGTTCAATGTTTCAACAACTACCAAGCTATTGTCCAATACCTTTTGAGAAAGGACGGAGCGGATAGCCAAGCGACGCACTTTACGTGGAAGCTTGTAAGCATATGAGCGAGGTGTAGGACCGAATACGGTACCACCACCAACCCATTGTGGTGAGCGGATAGAACCTTGACGAGCACGACCTGTACCCTTTTGACGCCATGGCTTACGACCACCACCGCGAACAGCACTTCTGTTCTTAACTGCGTGTGTACCTTGACGAAGTGATGCACGTTGCATGATCACAGCATCAAAAACAACACTTTCATTTGGTTCGATACCAAAAACTGCATCGTTCAATTGAACATCACCGTTTTGTGTACCGTCTTGATTAAATAATGCTACTGTAGGCATGTGTATTTTTCCTCCCTTCCTCTAATTATTTAACTGTACTCTTAATTGTAACGAATGACTTGTTAGCGCCTGGTACGTTACCCTTGATCAAAAGTACGCCGTTTTCTGTATCAGCTTTAACGATTTCCAAGTTTTGGATCGTAACTCGTTTGCCACCCATACGTCCTGGTAATAACTTACCTTTCATAACACGGTTGATGATAACACCCATCGAACCTGGTCGACGGTGGTAACGGGAACCGTGAGCCATTGGTCCACGACTTTGACCCCAACGTTTGATGTTACCTTGGAAACCATGTCCCTTGGACGTACCTGTTACGTCTACGATGTCGCCTGCTTCGAACAAGTCTGCCTTGATTTCGTCACCGACTTTGTATTCTCCAAGCTCAACATCGCGGATTTCACGAACGAAGCGCTTAGGAGCAGTATTTGCTTTTGCTGCATGACCCTTAGCAGGTTTGTTAGCATTCACTTCACGTTGGTCATCAAAACCTAATTGAACAGCTTCGTAACCGTCGTTTTCAACAGTTTTAACTTGTAATACAACGTTAGAACCAACTTCAACAACTGTTACAGGAACTAATTCGCCGTTTTCAGTGAAGACTTGTGTCATACCTACTTTTTTGCCTAAGATTCCTTTAGTGGTCATGAGTACACCTCCAATTAATTTTTATAGTTTAATGTAATTTATTATAATTTGATTTCGATATCAACACCAGATGGTAAGTCAAGTTTCATCAATGAATCAACTGTCTTTGGTGTAGGATTTACGATATCGATCAAACGCTTATGTGTGCGCATTTCAAATTGTTCACGAGAATCTTTGTATTTGTGTGGTGAACGAATAACCGTGTAAATTGTACGTTCCGTTGGCAACGGAATAGGACCGGAAATTTGAGCACCTGTTCTCTTAGCTGTTTCCACGATCTTGTCAGCGGATTGATCTAAAATGCGGTGTTCGTATGCTTTCAAACGAATACGAATTTTTTGTTTTGCCATTATGTTACCTCCCTCGTCTATTTTAAAAATAAGACTAGCTCCGTGAAAATTCCCGTCACGCCTGTGGCAAAGCTCCCGGGTGTGTCGCAACCTTTCACATCATAGCTCATTTAAAATATAAAACAACTGAATTATGCACTTGTCCCTTGCACAAGTACTTTTCTATATTATTACAAACAAAAACACAAATCAAGTATTTTTTTGAAAATATTTTTGTGAAAGCGTTATTTGTGCTTTTACTTTACAACTAGATCACTTTTCTTCTATTATAATAAGAAAAATATATACGAGGTATCTCAACATGAAAAAAGCTCTACTCATTATCGACTACACTAACGACTTTATCGCCGACGACGGTACGCTTTCCTGCAAAGAGCCTGGCCAAGCTATCGAAGAGACTATCCTCAAATTAGCTGACACCTACCTAGCTAACGGTGATTATGTTATCTTACCGACCGACACCCATCAGTTAAACGATAAGTACCATCCTGAAAGTAAATTATTTCCCCCACATAATATAGAAGGAACTTGGGGACACCAACTTTACGGTAAGTTAGCAGAGTGGTACCAAAATAATCAAGCCAACGAATTAGTCTGGCAATACTCCAAAGATCGGTATTCCAGCTTCCAAAATACAGGCTTAGATAACTTTTTACGCACCCGCAAGATCGATACGCTCTGTTTAACTGGGGTCTGCACTGACATTTGCGTTCTGCATACTGCCGTGGACGCTTACGACCTAAACTACTCACTTGAGATCCCTAAAAATGCCGTGGCTAGTTTTGATCAAATCGGACACGAATGGGCTTTACGTCATTTTGAAAGTTCTTTAGGTGCAAAAGTATACTAATATAATAAAGTAGCATGCAGCCTAGATTTAAACTAGCAAGACATGCTACTTTATTTTTAAGCATTTAGTTTAAATTTTTCCTTTTACCTTGCACAAAAAACTTAAACTTCTTAAAATTAGGTTGTACCAAGAAGAGAGAAGGTCATTAATTATGTACTATAATGCAGCACTAGTGCTCGAAGGTGGTGCCATGCGTGGGCTCTACACTTCAGGTATCCTTGATGTTTTACTAAAAAAAGATATTCAATTTAAAACCGTGATCGGCGTTTCAGCTGGCTCTTTGAGTGGTGCTAATTACGTTTCCAAACAATATAAGCGAACTTACAACATCAATACGCAATACCGCGATGACAAAGAATACATCTCAATGGCTAATGTGCTCAAAAAAGAAAGCATCATCAACCTTGATTTCTTATTCGCAGATCACGGACCAACTTGGCATAACTTTGATGTTAAAGCATATGAACGCTCGGAAACTAATTTCGTGGTCGTAGCGACTGAATTGACAAGTGGCAAAGCCGTTACTTTCAATAAACCAAAACCTGGCAAACCATTTGTGAATGCTTTAGAAGCTTCATCTTCTATGCCTTTTATCTCCAAACCAGTCCAAACGGCTAAGGGATTATGTCTAGACGGCGGGATCGCTGATTCGATACCTTATGATCTAGCTCAACAAGCTGGTTTTGATAAGATCGTGGTCGTCAGAACTAGAATGCGCGATTACCGCAAAAAGCCAACTAGTTTTGCTCTTCAAAAGCTCTATCATCGTCATTTCAAAACTTATCCTAACTTTGTCAAAGCTGCGATCGCACGACCAGAAAATTACAATAAGTCGGTCAAAACTTTGAATCAATTGGAAAAAGATGGTAAGATCTTTGTTTTAGCACCAGAAACACCTGTTAAAGTCGGCCGTTTAGAACATAACATCAAAAAACTCGATGAACTCTATCAAGTAGGAACTACCGATATGGAAAACAACTTCGATAAGATGATCGCTTACTTAGAAAGTTGATTTTATGTATCACAAAAAGACCGCTGGGATAACCCCAACGGTCTTTTCTTATACCATCAATTATGATTAAGCGTTGCCGCCGTTTTTCTTGATGATTTCTTCTTGGATAGCCTTTGGCACTGGTTCGTAGTGATCCATTGTCATTGTAAATGTACCACGACCTTGTGTTGCAGAACGCAATGTTGTTGCGTAACCGAACATTTCGGACAATGGAACAAATGCGTTAACAACTTGTGCGTTACCGCGAGCTTCCATACCTTCAACACGGCCACGACGAGCTGTCACGTGACCCATAACGTCACCCAAGTTATCTTCTGGAGCAACAACTTCAACCTTCATGATCGGTTCAAGAATTACAGCGCCAGCCTTGGATGCAGCGTTACGCAAGGAAAGTGATGCAGCAACCTTAAATGCAGCTTCAGAGGAGTCAACATCGTGGTAGCTACCATCATATAACTTAGCCTTAACGTCGATCAATGGATATCCAGCCAAGACACCATTTTGCATAGCTTCCTTCAAACCTTGTTCTACTGAAGGGATGTATTCACGAGGAACAACACCACCGACGATAGCATTTTCGAATTCGAAGCCTTTACCTTCTTCGTTTGGTGTAAATTCGATCCAAACGTCACCGTATTGACCTTTACCACCAGATTGACGAACGAACTTACCTTGTGATTGTACTTGTTTTGTGAATGTTTCACGGTAAGCAACTTGTGGTTCACCAACAGTAGCTTCAACGTGGAATTCACGCTTCATACGATCAACGATGATATCCAAGTGCAACTCACCCATACCAGCGATCAATGTTTCGCCTGTTTCAGGGTTTGTTTCAGCCTTGAATGTAGGATCTTCTTCAGCAAGTTTTTGTAAAGCAACGTCCATCTTATCTTGGTCAGCCTTGGATTTTGGTTCCACAGAAACTTGGATAACTGGTTCTGGGAATTCCATGGATTCAAGGATCAATGGGTGCTTAGGATCTGTCAAGGAGTCACCTGTTGTTGTGTCCTTCAAACCGATAGCAGCAGCGATATCACCGGAGAATACTTCAGAGATTTCGTTACGGTGGTTAGAGTGCATTTGCAACAAACGACCTACACGTTCACGCTTACCCTTTGTAGCGTTCAAGACGTATGAACCAGCTTCCAAAGTACCTGTGTAAACACGGAAGAATGTCAAACGACCAACGAATGGGTCAGTTGCGATCTTAAATGCTAAACCAGCAAATGGCTTGTCATCATCAGCAACAAGTTCAACAACTTCGTCTGTATCTGGGTTTGTAGCGTTATATGGCTTAACATCTAATGGAGATGGTAAGTAATCATTAACACCATCAAGCATCATTTGAACACCTTTGTTCTTGAAGGCAGAACCAGCAAAAACAGGGTATACATCTAAGCTAAGTGTAGCTTGACGAATAGCTTTCTTGATTTCTTCTTTAGAAATTTCTTCCCCACCAAGGTATTTTTCCATGATGTCTTCATTAACATCAGCTAATGCTTCGATCATTTCTTCACGGCGAGTTTGTGCTTCTTCCAAGTATTCTTCTGGAACTGGAACTGTTTCCCAGCTAGCACCAGAAGCATCTTCATCGTAAAGGTCAGCTTGCATTTCAACCAAGTCGATAACACCTTCGAATTGATCTTCAGCACCGATAGGCATTTGAACTGGCAATGGGTTTGCTTGCAAACGGTCCTTGATCGTGCTTACAGAGTAGTCAAAGTTAGCACCGATCTTGTCCATCTTGTTGATGAATACGATACGTGGAACACCGTATGTTGTAGCTTGACGCCATACGTTCTCTGTTTGTGGTTCTACACCAGATTGAGCATCCAAAACAACTACCGCACCGTCAAGAACACGTAATGAACGTTCTACTTCGACAGTAAAGTCAACGTGTCCTGGGGTGTCGATGATGTTGATACGGTTGTCTTTCCATTGCGCTGTTGTAGCAGCGGATGTGATCGTGATACCACGTTCTTGTTCTTGTTCCATCCAGTCCATTTGTGAAGCACCATCGTGTGTTTCACCGATTTTGTGGATCTTACCTGTGTAATACAAGATACGTTCGGTCGTTGTTGTCTTACCAGCATCGATGTGAGCAACGATCCCGATGTTACGTGTTTTTTCCAATGGGAATTCACGCTTGTTTGCCATTTGAGATTTCTCTCCTTCCAAAAATAAAGATAATAGTAGTTCTTTTTTCAAAAAAATGACTACTATAAGATTTACCTATCTAAATCATATAATAGTCATCCTAAAATTACCAGCGATAGTGTGCAAATGCGCGGTTGGCTTCTGCCATCTTGTGTGTATCTTCGCGCTTCTTAACTGATGCACCTGTATTGTTAGCAGCGTCCATAATTTCTTTAGCTAAGCGTTCTGGCATTGTGTGTTCCCCACGTAAACGTGAGTAGTTAACTAACCAACGCAAACCTAATGTTGTACGACGTTCTGGACGAACTTCGATCGGAACTTGGTAGTTAGAACCACCAACACGGCGAGCTTTAACTTCCAAAACAGGCATGATGTTCTTCATTGCTTCTTCGAACACTTCTAATGGATCGTTACCTGTTTGTTCCTTAATAATATCAAAAGATTCGTATAAAATTTTTGATGCAGTCCCGCGCTTACCGTCTAACATCAAACGGTTGATCAAGCGTGTAACCAATTTTGAGTTGTAAATTGGATCTGGGAGCACTTCGCGTTTTGCAACGGCACCTTTTCTTGGCATCTAAAATGACCTCCTCAAATTCTAGCTACTTCTTCGTAATTAAGTATTTTTTAGTTATTTATGTTTAATTATTTCTTAGGTTTCTTAGCACCATACTTGGAGCGACTTTGCATACGGCCGTCAACACCGGCTGTATCTAAAGCACCACGAACGATATGGTAACGAACCCCTGGTAAGTCTTTTACACGACCGCCACGGATAAGAACAACACTGTGTTCTTGCAAGTTGTGGCCGATACCTGGGATGTATGCTGTAACTTCGATCAAGTTAGACAAACGAACACGAGCATACTTACGTAAAGCAGAGTTAGGTTTCTTAGGTGTCATTGTACCGACACGAGTTGCAACCCCGCGTTTTTGAGGAGCAGGATTGTTTGTTTGTACTTTCTTGTAACTGTTATACCCAAAGTTTAAAGCTGGGGAATTAGATTTTGAACCTTTAGACTTACGGCCCTTACGAACTAATTGGTTAATTGTAGGCATATCTAAAGCTTCCTCCTTCCTTGTCTCATGTATTATTTTAAGTACACACATCCAGGAGTTTCTTTTTTATAAATAAAAAAATAACGTCCCGATGTACGTCGTTTAAATGTGTGCTAACTTGCTCACAGCCAGCACGATCTTGGGCTGATCCCAAGAGAACTGTTCACATAAAGCACCTTTTACAGATTAACACGTTTAAACAAGGGATGTCAAATAATATTTTCAAATTATGTGCAATTTTTTTCCAAGGTCTTGCGTATCTATAAAGTGAGGAGGAATCTTAACATGCTGATTACACTGATAATCATCTTAGGTTTATGTCTGGGGTCATTTGCGACCTGTCTGGCTTACCGCTCTAAATACCGCTGTTCATTGCTCTATCCGCATTCTTTTTGCGAAACGTGCCAACATAACTTGACGTGGTGGCAATTACTCCCCGTTTTAGGTTATGTTTTACAAAAAGGGCATTGTCATTTTTGCCACCAAAAGATCTCACCCTTAAGCACCTACATCGAATTAGGTTTTGGTCTATTACTGGGGAGTGTCTGCTATTTTTTGCCGTGGGAGATCTGGCCTAATTTCATTTTGACGAGTTTTTGGCTACTTTGCTTGAGCCTAGAAGATTGGCAAGATACGACTATTTCTCTTTACCTATTGATATTGGGTGCCATCTGCTTACTAACGCTTGCTCCCTTGCAGCTTTCCTTTACCCAAGTCGTTTTATTTGGTGTGCTCTTTTGGGCAAATTGGACTAAAAAGCTTGGCTATGGTGATACCTTTGTTATTTTAGTCCTAGGGATAACACTAGGTGATCAAACTTTAGCTAGTATTTTATTTATCGCCAGTCTGACCGCACTTATCTATGCCAAATATACAAAACAACATGCGTTTCCCTTTGTTCCTTTTTTGTCTGTGGGGTATCTTTTGAGCTTGCCTATTGCTTTAAATTGGGCTAAATTTTAAAAAAAAATTAAGTCCAAGGGTCTATCTAAGCAAAATCAAGCGGTTTCAACTATAATTTATAGTGTATAATGATATTTTTATATAGAGGTGAATTATTTATGACACACAAAATTATTTTAGATACTGACCCAGGGATCGACGATGCAGTGATGATCTCAACTGCTTTGACCGACCCCAAGCTAGAAGTCGCTTTGATCACTACTGTTGCTGGTAATGTTACCGTTGATAAAACGACTAAAAATGCTTTGACACTAGTCGACTTTTTTAACAAAGATGTCCCTGTAGCAGCGGGCGCAACTGATCCATTGATCAAAAAATTCGAAGATGCGGCTCGGATCCACGGTGAAAGTGGTATGGCTGGCTATGACTTTCCTGAACCAACCAGTAAGCCGCTCGCTTTGCATGCTGTCCAAGCTTTACGTGAAACACTCATGAACAGCACTGAACCGATAACTTTGATCACTACTGGAGCGTATACCAACATCGCCCTGCTACTGCGTGAATATCCTGAAGTCAAATCTAAGATCAAGCAGATCATCGCAATGGGCGGTTCATTAGGTCGTGGCAATATGACTAGTGCTGCTGAATTCAATATCTTTACTGACCCGCATGCAGCTCAGATCATGTACAACTCTCAGCTCCCGATTGTTATGGTCGGCTTAGATGTTACACTTGCTGGCCGGATCAGTGATGAGACGACAGATAAACTCAAACAGTTTGGGCGTGCCGGTCAAATGCTCCACGATATCATTGGACATGACTTTGACCATGATGAAAATGGAACGGCGATCCACGATCTACAGACGCTCTTTTATCTCGAACATCCAGAAGCTTTTGAGACTAAAGATTACTGGGTCGATATCGTCACAGAAGGACCTGCAGTAGGTGAGACCGTGGCTGATATCCGTGGTGCCTATCATGATGGTAAGACTAACGCTAAAGTCTGTGTGGGGATCGACACTGCTGCCTTTAATCAATGGTTATTAGAAAAGGTCAGCCAAAACATGCAAAATTAAACCAAACAAAAAAGCATCTCGCATTTTTTTGCGAGATGCTTTTTTAGTATATCAGCGATGCTTAGTTTTCATCATCTGCTTTAACAGCAGCCATCGCTTCTTTTGCTTCAAGTGATTTTTCCACGTCGGAGATCGAGTAAACACTGTCAGAAGCAGTACCTACTTCTTCAGGAACAATGTCACGGTACTTCTTCATACCTGTACCAGCAGGGATGATCTTACCAATGATAACATTTTCCTTCAAACCGATCAATGGATCGTTCTTACCACGGATAGCAGCATCAGTTAGGACACGTGTTGTTTCTTGGAAGGAAGCAGCAGATAAGAAACTGTTTGTTTCCAAGGAAGCCTTGGTGATACCAAGAAGGACAGGACGTGCTGTTGCTGGGATACCGCCGTTGATCAAAGTATCAACGTTGTTATCCTTAAAGTCGTTGATGTCCATCAATGTACCTGGCAACATGTTTGTGTCACCTGGATCCATGATACGAACTTTACGCAACATTTGACGTGCCATAACTTCAACGTGCTTATCAGAAATTTCTACCCCTTGCATACGGTAAACCTTTTGAACTTCACGCAAGATGTAGTTTTCAGTTGATAAGACGTCACGCACTTTGATCAATTCCTTAGGATCGATCGAACCTACTGTCAAGGCTTCACCACGGTGAACATAGTCGCCTTCTTTTACCTTCAAGACAGAAGTAAATGGTAAGGAGTATGTTCTGGTATCTGTTTCACCTTGAACTGTAACTTCTTTTGTACGTTCAGCTGGGTTTTCTTCAACTGATTGGATGACACCCGTAACTTCTGTGATCGTTGCACGACCCTTAGGATTACGAGCTTCGAAGATTTCTTGCACACGAGGAAGACCTTGTGTGATATCGTCTCCGGCAACCCCACCGGTATGGAAAGTACGCATCGTAAGCTGAGTACCAGGTTCACCGATAGATTGAGCAGCCACAGTACCAACTGCTTCACCCACTTCAACTTCATCACCCGTAGCCATGTTACGGCCGTAGCAGTGTTCACAAACACCATGACGTGTGTTACATGTGAAGGCGGATCGGATCGTGACCATTTCAACACCAGCATCAACAACTTGTTGTGCCATTGTTTCATCGATCATAACATCAGCTGGAACGATAACTTCGCCTGTTTCTGGATGTTTAACAGCCTTCATCGTGTAACGACCTAAGATACGATCGTATAATGGTTCGATCATTTCGTTACCTTCACGGATAGCTGTCACATCTAAACCACGGTCAGTACCACAGTCTGTTTCACGAATGATAACATCTTGGGCAACGTCTACTAAACGACGGGTCAAGTAACCGGAGTCGGCTGTCTTAAGCGCCGTATCGGTCATACCTTTACGAGCACCGTGAGTGGAAATAAACATTTCCATCACAGAAAGACCTTCACGGAAGTTCGCAATAACTGGAAGTTCCATTGTCTTACCGTTAGGAGCAGCCATCAAACCACGCATACCAGCAAGCTGCGTAAAGTTAGAGATGTTACCACGAGCACCGGAATCACTCATCATTTGGATAGGGTTAGATGGATCCATCTTTTCAACTAGCTTAGCTTGGATATCATCTTTAGCCTTGTTCCAAATAGCGATAACACGGTTGTAACGTTCGTCTTCTGTGATCAAACCACGACGGAATTGCTTAGCAACTGTCGCAACTTCTTTATGAGCACGTTCAACGATCTCTGGTTTTTCATCAAGATCAGTAACGTCAGCGATACCCACTGTCAAACCAGATTTAGTTGATTCGTAGTAACCTAAGTCTTTCATGCGGTCCAAAAGTTCTGCTGTAGCAGTAACTTTGTAGTCTTTGTAGACTTGAGCGATGATATCTGATAAGAAACCAGACTTGAATGGTGCTACAAGATCAGCTTCAGCCAAGTATTCATGAATATCTTGACCTGGTTCTAAGAAATACTTATCTGGTGTCTTGCCAGACAAGTTCTCTGCAGTTGGTTCGTTAAGGTATGGGAAATCTTCTGGTAAGATCTCGTTAAAGATCGCTTTACCAGCTGTTGTCACCAAGATCCGGTCTTTTTGCCAGTCTGTAAATGGTGTTCCCTTAGCAGCCAAGGAAGATGCTTGCAAACCAATACGTGTGTGCAAGTGCACGTAGTTGTTTTGGTAAGCTGTGCGAACTTCGTTGACGTCTTTGAAGATCATACCTTCACCTTCACGATCTTTTTCTTCGATCGTAATGTAGTAGTTACCGATCGTCATATCTTGAGATGGTGAGATGATCGGCTTACCATCTTTAGGTGCCAAGATGTGGTGAGCAGCAAGCATGAGCAAGCGTGCTTCTGCTTGAGCTTCATCAGATAATGGCACGTGGATAGCCATTTGGTCCCCGTCAAAGTCGGCGTTGTAAGCTTCACAGGCAAGTGGATGCAAGCGCATAGCTTTACCATCAACTAAGGTAGGTTCAAAGGCTTGGATACCCAAACGGTGCAATGTAGGGGCGCGGTTGAGCAAGACTGGGTGTTCTTTGATAACATCTTCTAAAACGTCCCAGATATCATCGTCACGACGATCGATCTTACGTTTAGCATTCTTGATGTTAGAAGCCATACCACGCTTAGTCAATTCACGCATCATGAATGGTTTGAACAATTCCAAAGCCATTTCATGCGGGATACCCATTTGGTTAAGTTTCAACTTAGGACCAACGTCGATAACCGAACGACCAGAGTAGTCAACACGCTTACCCAACAAGTTTTGACGGAAGCGACCTTGCTTACCTTTAAGCATGTGAGATAAGGACTTCAATGGACGGTTACCAGGACCTGTTACCGGACGACCACGACGACCGTTATCGATCAAAGCATCAACAGCTTCTTGCAACATCCGCTTTTCGTTTTGCACGATGATGCCAGGTGCATTCAAGTCGAGCAAGCGTTTCAAACGGTTGTTACGGTTGATAACACGACGGTATAAGTCGTTCAAGTCACTTGTTGCAAAACGGCCACCTTCAAGTTGGACCATTGGACGTAGATCTGGTGGAATAACAGGAATTGCATCCATTACCATCCAGTCAGCATGGTTGCCGGAATTCAAGAAGGCTTCCAAGATATCCAAACGGCGAACGGCACGTGTCCGTTTTTGACCCGTTGCTTCTTTTAATTCTTCTTTTAATTCAGCACATTCTCTTTCTAGATCTACATCGCGTAAAAGTGTCCGGATAGCTTCGGCACCCATTGCTGCTTTAAAGCCATCACCGTATTCTTCACGTTTTTCACGATATTCACGTTCAGTTAAGAGTTGCTTTCTTTCTAAAGGCGTGTCCCCACCATCAGTAACCACATAAGATGCAAAGTAGATGATCTCTTCAAGGGCACGAGGGCTCATGTCAAGCACAAGACCCATTCGGCTAGGGATACCTTTGAAATACCAGATATGTGTTACAGGGGCAGCAAGTTCGATGTGACCCATACGTTCACGACGAACTTTTGCACGTGTGACTTCAACGCCACAGCGGTCACACACAACGCCCTTATAGCTAACTTTCTTGTATTTTCCACAGGCACATTCCCAGTCTTTTGTAGGTCCGAAAATCCGTTCATCAAACAGACCGTCTTTTTCTGGTTTCAACGTACGATAGTTGATCGTTTCTGGCTTCTTGACTTCACCATAAGACCAGCTTCTGATCTTATCGGATGAAGCAAGGCCGATTTGCATGCTATCGAATTTATTGACATCGATCAAAGGACCGACCTCCCTTTCTTATTTTGAAATACGAGTGTTTACTACTTTTCAACTTTTGTTTCTTCTTCGGCTGGTTTTGAGCCTTCTGCTTCAGCTTCTTTTTCTGCTGCAGCTTTTTCGCGCTTAGCTTTTTCTTCTTCCGAAACTTTAGCTAATGCATCGACTTTCATGATGTCATCATCATCTTCGTCCATATCGCGCAATTCGATCTCTTGTTTTTGAGCGTCGAGCACTTTCATATCAAGACCAAGTGATTGTAATTCCTTAACTAAAACGCGGAATGATTCAGGCACGCCTGGTTGTGGAATTTGTTCACCCTTAACGATAGCTTCGTAAGTCTTAACACGGCCGACCACGTCATCAGACTTGTAGGTCAAGATTTCTTGCAAGGTGTAAGCTGCCCCATAAGCTTCAAGGGCCCAAACTTCCATTTCCCCAAATCTTTGGCCACCAAATTGTGCTTTACCACCAAGAGGTTGTTGTGTAACCAAGGAGTAAGGTCCAATTGAACGAGCGTGGATCTTATCATCGACCATGTGAGCGAGTTTCATGTAGTACATGACACCAACAGCGACACGGTTATCGAAGGCTTCACCTGTACGGCCATCGTAAAGAACTGTCTTACCGTCAGATGGAAGACCAGCTTCTTTCAAGGCTGCCCAGATATCTTCGTCACGAGCACCATCGAAAACTGGTGAAGTTACGTGGATACCGAGTTTACGTGCAGCCATACCCAAGTGCAAGTCTAATACTTGCCCAATGTTCATACGGGAAGGCACACCCATTGGAGAAAGCATGATGTCGATTGGTGTACCATCTGGCATAAATGGCATATCTTCTTCAGGGATAACAACAGAAACAGTACCCTTGTTACCGTGACGACCAGCCATCTTATCGCCGACTTGTAATTTACGTTTTTGTGCAATGTAAACACGAACCATCATGTTAACACCAGGTGCTAATTCATCACCAGCTTCACGCGTGAAGATCTTCACGTCTTGGACGATACCGCCACCACCGTGAGGCACACGTAAGGAGGTATCCCGAACTTCACGTGCTTTTTCACCAAAGATCGCATGCAATAGGCGTTCTTCAGCTGATAATTCAGTCATACCCTTAGGCGTAACTTTACCAACTAAGATATCGCCATCCTTAACTTCAGCACCGATGCGTACGATACCGAACTCATCTAAGTTCTTCAACGCATCTTCACCAACGTTAGGAATTTCACGTGTCATTTCTTCAGGCCCGAGTTTTGTATCACGAGCTTCGGATTCATGTTCTTCGATGTGGATCGAAGTATAAACATCTTCTTTAACTAAACGTTCGTTGATAGCGATAGCATCTTCGAAGTTGTAACCGTCCCAAGTCATGAAGGCGATAAGTGGGTTTTGCCCTAAAGCTAATTCCCCTTCTTCCATTGATGGGCCATCAGCTAACACATCATCAGCATCAACGTGGTCACCAACACGTACGATCGGTGTTTGGTTGTAGTTCTTACCACCGTTAGAACGACGGAATTTCATCAACTTGTAAGTGTCTAAAGAGCCATCTTCGCGACGCACGCGGATCTCACGCGCATCAACGTATTCAACTGTACCGTCATGGTCAGCGATCAAAGCATCACCGGAGTCATGAGCGGCTTTGTATTCAATACCAGTACCAACTAATGGAGCATGTGGCTTGATCAAAGGAACCGCCTGACGCTGCATGTTAGCACCCATCAAAGCACGGTTGGAGTCATCGTTTTCCAAGAAAGGAATACATGCTGTAGCGACCGCAACAACTTGTTTTGGTGACACGTCCATGTAGTCGACTTTATCAACGGAAATTTCGATGTTTTCATTTTTATGACGAGCCATAACAACATCATCAACGAATGAACCGTCATCGTTTAATGGTGAGTTAGCTTGAGCTACGACATAGTTATCTTCTTCATCAGCTGTCAAGTAGTCGATCTTGTCAGTAACTTTATGTGTATCCCAAGAAACACGACGGTATGGTGTTTCCACGAAACCATATTTGTTAACACGAGCATAAGTGGACAAACTGTTGATCAAACCGATGTTAGGACCTTCAGGCGTTTCGATCGGACACATACGACCATAGTGAGTATAGTGAACGTCACGAACTTCATAGCCAGCACGGTCACGTGTCAAACCACCAGGCCCTAAGGCTGAAAGACGACGCTTATGTGTAAGTTCGCCAAGTGGGTTTGTTTGATCCATGAACTGGGACAACTGGGAACTACCAAAGAATTCCTTGATCGAAGCAACAACTGGACGGATGTTGATCAATTGTTGTGGTGTTACCGTTGCGATGTCTTGGATAGACATTCTTTCACGAACCACACGTTCCATCCGTGTCAAACCGATACGGAATTGGTTTTGTAATAATTCACCCACAGAACGGATACGACGGTTACCCAAGTGGTCGATATCATCAACGCTACCTAAACCTTCTTGCAAGTTGAAGAAGTAGTTCATGGAAGCCAAGATATCAGCTGGTGTGATGTGCTTGTATTCCAAAGGTACATTACCGTTACCGATCATATTGATCACGCGTTCTGGATCTGTTTCAGAGTAGACCTTGATGATCTGTAAGGTCATTGGTTCTTGGACCACACCTTCTTCAGATGGATGGAATGTTACCATCTTGAAGTCATCACGCTTGAGGTAAGGAGCTAGTTTTTCCATAGCTACCTTATCTAAAAGGTCACCCTTGTTGACGATGATCTCGCCTGTTTCTGGATCAGCTAAAGTTTCAGCTACACGTGTGTTCAATAAACGTGTCTTCAAATCAAGCTTTTTGTTGATCTTGTAACGGCCAACAGCTGCTAAGTCGTAACGTTTTGGATCAAAGAAACGAGCTGTCAAAAGACTACGTGCAGAATCAGCTGTCTTTGGTTCACCTGGACGTAGGCGTTCGTAGATATCTTTCAAGGATTCTTCAACCCGAGAATCTTCCATGTTCTTGTGGATATCTTTTTCCAAAGTATTCATCAATGCATCAGTTTCACCGAGCATTTCAAGAATTTGTGAATCTGATTCGTAACCCAAAGCACGGATCAATTCTGTCAATGGAATCTTACGTGTGCGGTCGATACGTACATACGCAACATTTTTAGCATCTGTTTCGTATTCCAACCAAGCACCACGGTTAGGGATCACCGTTGTACCGTAGTTTTCACGGCCATTTTTATCTAATTCAGAGTTAAAGTATACACCGGGTGAACGAACTAATTGTGAGACAATAACACGTTCAGCACCGTTGATGATGAATGTTCCTTGCTTTGTCATCAATGGGAAATCGCCAAAGAAGACGTCTTGTGACTTGATCTCTCCTGTTTCCTTGTTGATCAAACGCAAAGTAACGTGTAATGGTGCTGAGTAGTTAGCATCGTGTTCACGTGCTTCGTCAACCGTGTACTTTGGTTCTAACAATTGATAATCTACAAATTCAAGTGATAAGTTCCCTGCGAAGTCTTCGATAGGCATGATGTCTTCAAACATCTCACGCAAACCTTCGTCTAAGAACCATTTGTAAGAGTCTGTTTGGATCTCGATCAAGTTAGGCAGATCTAGAACTTCTTTGATTCGAGAATAACTTCTGCGTTCACGGTGTTTGCCGTATTTTACTAAATGTCCTGCCAAGTTGTTCACCTCTCAAAATATTTACTGTAAATTGCTGCTACAACTGAAAATTAATATTACAATTATGTTACAAATAACTTTTTACAAAAATTTTCAGTGAATTTTGGCAAAAAAAAGCAAAAACAGATCATGTTTAATAAAATAAACCTCACTATTTTTGCTTCTTCGTTTACCTGATCCGGACAATAGATCGTATCAAGCATCTAAATTCACAGTTTTTGCATCTATATAGTGTAGCAATAAAAACCGGTACTGTCAATACTTTTTGCGCGTTTTCTGAAAACTATTTCGTCAGTGTCGGCAAACGTTCTAAATGATGATAAGCGCAAATATCTTCATCTAAAATTTTCAAATTTTCTTGCCTGGCACGCGCACGACTCCAAGGAGTCCCTTTTCGATGGGTCAAATTTTTCCCCGGATCATCCCAAGCTGCAATATATTGTTGCTTACACTGTTCAACTGTTGTTTTGATCGTCAAAAGTAATTCTGCAGTTTTTGGGTAGACCGCTAATTTTCCCTCAAATAAACCTGACTTTTCTAATTCATCAGTATATTTATTTTTACGATAGACTTCTCTTTCGACCGGTCCATGTTCAAATGCTTCAAAGTCAGCGATAAAGGGAGGTTCACGATATTTTTCTAAGTAATCAGCATAAATATAATATAGCGTCTTTTGTAATAAGAAAGAATTTAAATGGTAGCGTTGTACTAAATAAGCTGCAATATCAGTGGCATTCAATTGACTCAACCGTCTGACCTTTTCAACTAATTCAGATACGCTATCTAGTTGTATTGCATCAGAAAAATATGGATCCATACGCTGAATATCTGCAAAAGTTGTTCCTTCGCTGTTTATCACATGAATACTGATCCCCGCCAAAAAGTCTGGCGAAATATTTCGTAATTCACTTCTTTTTTTTAAAAATTCTTCTTTGTCTGTTGCAGCAAAATGATAAGCTAATGCGATTCCATTTTGCTTAGCTAAAGCGATCATATGAAGCATTACTTTCCACCATCCTCTTTCGTTCATGTTCTTCATGCGCAAAAAAATTATCAGCTTTGTTTGCAGAATCCCAAATCTGTAATTCCCACGGAAAACTATAGTTATTGATCTTGAAATAACAATGAATTGCATGATATCCACCAACATCACGATCAATAAATCGAAATAACTTCTTATCATCACACTTTAAAGTTAATAAATCTCTAATTCCGTCTAGATTTTTTTCAATATCTGCCAAAATGATCCGAAAACCCACCAAATCATTTAATGATTTATTTACAGAAATTCCGCCAAGAGATTTTTCCCTGTAAGAGTACTGTCTGATTTTATCATAGGTCGTCTTTTGGGATTTCACACGATAACTAAAATCAAAATCCAATAAATAATCTAGAAAGTCATATTCTATCTTTTCCATCAAAATAGCTGAAAATTTTAAATATCCTGGGATAAGTTCATGTAAGAAATAATCATCTCGCATAATATTGCCTATATTTAGTTTCCGTAAATTATATTTGCTCATATTTACTTTTTGTATAAATTTTTGAGAAAAATATAAATACTCTTCTGAAATAGCATCGATCAACTTTGATAGTACTACTAATGTATCTGACATACTCTCACTCCTCAAATACAGAGTAGTACTAATACTGGCTAACTACAACTTCATTTATTTAGCTTAAAATATCACTGATCTGAGCCAGCGAACTAGCTTCCAGATCGATCTTGATCTTAGGATCAGCTACCTGTTGCTTACGATTCAACCATAGTGTATCGATCCCGGCATTTTGGCCACCTAACATATCTGAACTGAGCGAATCACCGATGATCAGGGCTTTTTCTTTATCAAAACCCGCGATCTGATCAAAAGCACGTTTGAAAAAGAGTTGCGACGGCTTTTGGGCACCTAACGTCTCTGAGATGAAGATCTGTTTGAAATATTGATCAAACTTAGATTCTTTTAGCCGCTTTTCTTGGATGAATTTAACACCGTTAGTCACAATATACAGCTCATAGTCACGTGCTGCTAGATCTTCCAACAATTCACGTGCTCCAGGCAGGGCTTGATGACCATTAGCTAAAAACTGCAAGTAACGTTCATTTAAGCTATTATTAGCTAATGTTTTACCAAAATGCTCCTTAAAAAAGGTCGGAAAACGGATCGCCATCAACTCATCCCGTGTGATCTCGCCACGTTCGAGCTGTTCCCACAGTCCTTGGTTATATGTGGCATAGGCCTGTTTTACCGTAGCAGTCGGCTCGATATCGACTGAAGTGAATAGCTGGTCGAGCGCTTGGTCTTGAGCCGCATGAAAATCAAGTAAGGTGTCATCAACGTCAAATAATAATGTCTGGTAGCGTTTCATCTCTTATACATCCTTTTTGTGTTTTTGCCAGTTTAGCACAAAAATCTTCGAACTGGTACTATTTTTTCTTCGTTGCGATCGCGATCGCTGTTAAAATGATCGAACTCAAGCTCTCAAGATCGATCGCATTACCATCTTCAAATTCTTTGATCAAAACTTGGCCGATCGCTTCGGTCACTGAAACGGCTACACCTGCACTGATCGCGCCTCCTAGAATACTTCCAGCACCTGGGACTAATTTGAATAAGCTACCTGCTAAGCTCCGCCCCATCGTTGTCGCAAAAGTGGATTTGAGCACACCTTGTACCATACCCTTAGAAACATTTTTACCGTACGCCCGATAGATCTGCACGATCATTGCGGTTTGGATCGGCATCAAAGCTATCGCGTCGGCAAATGGGATCGGTGTTGCCGCCACTGTGGCTGCTCCGATCGCTGCTGTATGGACCGCTTTTTGTGCCTTTTGTTTAGGTGTTTCGACTACTTCATTTTTATCCATAAAAATACCTCCCACTTTTTTCTTTCTACTATATAGTATAGTCGAAAACTAGCAGGAGGCATTTATTTTGCCTAAAACTTATAAGAAGGTTAAGGTTCGTTCATTTATCCTTGGGTAAAAATAGATCCCTATATACGACTGCAATGATCGGCAATAGCACTAAAGCAGCTAAGGCCATGACCCATTGATTTTCACGGTTAGTATAAATAATAGCTACATATACTATGAATAATATCAAACTCACAAGAGCCGATAATAATTTTTTATTTTTCATACGTTTCTCTCCTCTATAATCATTGAACATGTTACAATATTCCCATCATTTTCCACACTATACCCTAGCTCTACCTAAGAAATATATCCCTAAAAATTGACACGCTGACAACATATCCCTGAGTAAAATAGCGATTTTCCCTGCCTATTGCTTAACACAGTGACAATTTTTTATGGAAAGGAATCACAAAATGAGAGAAACACGGGAAATGATCATCAATGCTGTTATGCGTTTGGCTCTGCAAAACAAGCAGCGATCACACTTGACTTTAACTGAGATCGCAAACGAAGCTGGCATCTCACGCCAAGCCATTTATCAAAAGCATTTTTATAGTGTTGATGAGATCTTTGACTACATCCATGCAACTATCGACGAACAGATACTGCAAGTATTCCAACAAAAAGTCCTCTGCTTGCCTCCAACTGAACTCCATCACGGGATCGCTGTACAATTTTGCCACTGATCTACCACCAGCGCGAGTGGCTTAGAGTCCTTTACAGCACTAACATTGATCTAAAATGGCGGCACTACTTATATGAGAGGCCAGTGTCACCTCGGAATATCTGACAACACATCCGCCTCTAAATACTCCCTTTTCACAAACTATGACCGTCAAACTTTTGACCGACCACTTGATCACGGTCATCTCGATCTGGTTAAGCGATGAGATCCCGCTCCATCCGTCCAAATTTTCACCGATTTTTCTAGAGTTGATGACTCGATCACCAAATTCGTTTTTCAACAAATAATGATGATATTACGCAAAAAAAAGACTTGAGATCTCTAACTGATCTCAAGTCTTTTCATTACCACATATAGCAGACCTTAAGGTAATATTCTTCACCCATAAAACGATACTTTGTAACAACTAATGGCTTACCATCATTATCTTCATCAACGATAACAACTACATCTGAACAATTTTTGGGTCTAAAATTATCTCTGAATTTTGGAGCAACTTCTATTGGAACATCCACGAAATCTTCTTGTTCATTACCATAGATATATTTAAATCTAAATTTATCTGGATCATATTGCTTGATCTTAACATTTTTCAATTGGTCCATAAATAGTAGTACATTTAATTTAGCAATGTGCTCATCTGACATCAATTGTTGCATATTACGAACAGCTAATTCATTGGCAGCATCCAATTTTGAAATTTTGTTATCTAAATGATTTTCTTCTAAAGATAACCGACCTTGGATCTCATTTTTGAGTTCTTCGATCCTGTCAGTTACTCGCTTGTCAAAATCTTCTGCACGTTCAAACTCACCGCGAACCAATGGAGCTTTAGCATACTCATCTTTGACTAGCTCGTTTAGTAGATCATCACTTTTAGCAGTTACTTCCGCCACATAACGATCTAAGTCTTTGATATTGTTACCTTCTAATTCGTCGCTTAGATACATTATCATCAATTTTTTGTGGATGTATTCAGCCTTTACCGGATCCAACATTTTCATGTAAAATGTTGTATAATTTTCCTTCAAAGTTTTATCCATTTGCTCACGCCATTTTCGCTGATCTTCTGCTAATTGTTCTTCGTTACGTTGTACTTTTTCATGTTGTTTTACATAACTTTCAACTTCATCAATAGTTGCGACCCCATGATCGATCCTTTTTTGAAGTTCTTTACCACCGTAATTTAAAACGAATTTGTTGACTTTAGCCCAATTACCTTCAGTAGGAGGTGCTTCATGATTGATATCAGCAAAATAATTAAACCAGTAATTTCTAGCAGCTAATTCATTCAACGTGAATTGATATCTGTTGATTATTGGTGTTTCACGTTCCATCTTAGAAATTATTGCATCAACATACTCAACTCTTCTCCCGACAATTACCGCATACTCCGCTGGCAACAAGCCCCCAGTGAGATAAACATAAACATACTCAGGATTATTTACGAAAATATCCTCGCCCTTATTAATAGCTTTTTCGATCTTCAAGCGTAATTCATTTTCTTTTTGCTCCTGTTTTGCAAGAAATTCTTCCCGTTCTGATTCAGGTAATTCACTATAAGCTAACATTTTAGCTTCAGCGACCCTATTTAGCTTCAACATACATTCCAATTTTACTGTTGTATATTTTCCATCAACATCAAATTTATTTATGATATCCAAGTATTCATTGATGTTTTCTTTAGTTAGGTTCCCCTGTAATAAAGAGACTGTATGTTCCAAGATTTTCCCACGGAAAGTTTCAAACTCTTCGCTATCATTGGAAAACAATTGGTGCACTGCATAACTCCAAAATGTTGGGTCATTTTCGGCGATCGCTTTTTCAATGAGCAACTTTTCTAAGCGAACATGTTGTGCAGGACTCAAAACTTCCAGCAAGTCGAGCCGGAGTGCATCATAGCTAGTTAAATCACGTTCTACTAACGGTTCTAGCATATTTTGATAGGTAACTACTGTCTTTTGTTCCTTGTTGAGTGCAGCGATAACTGCATCAAACATTTCAGCTTTATCGCCTATTGGTAATGAATTGAATGTAAGTTGTTCATTTTCAAACTTAACAATTATAAGTTTATCGTCACTAGTATAACCTAATAATAGATCATTTAAGGGCATGGCTAAGCGTTGTTCATCATTGAACTTCCAAAATACCCACTCATCAGTTGCACCGATCCCCAAAGTCCCATTATTGCGCATCATTGTTGTATCTACAAAGAATAGTAGATCTCGATAGTCAACATTGAATACTTCACGTAAATTATCGACCTTTTTGTGCTCGATTTTTTTAGTAGATGCATTCGAGATCTTTCTTTGTTTTAGTTGCTTAGCGATCCTATTCTTTAATTCTCGCTTTTGAGCATTTTCACCAAGCTGACAAATCTCATCATCGACCATTTCATTAGCAAACTTCTTAATACCATCAAAGAATCCCATCTTAATCCCTCACGATCACCTGTGTTCATACTACTTCAACATGTCTTCAATATCATTTTTGCTGTCGACTTGGGGCATCTCTTTTTTAGGCATAGTTGTGGTATTTTGGACCACATCACTTACCATTGCTCCACCAAGTGCTGTTTGGCTTTGCATATCGGCAACTTGTCCCATCAAGACGCACTTGTACTCTGCTTGGATCTTTTGCGCAAAGCCTTCGATCTGAGCTTTAGTGCTCGACAAAGTCTTTTGCACTTCAGGATCATTAGCGATCAAATTGTTGTCATAGATCCGATTATAGTAACTGAGCGTCTTGTTCATCTCAGGCAAAATGTTTACTACCATACCTTCAAAAGTGAAGATCTTAGGTGGATCATTCAAGATCTTCACCGCAATATCATCAAAATAACTTTGCAATTTGTACTTAGGATCTATATAGCGCAAAGTAGGATTGTTCGTTATCGCAACCATCACTGCATTTGCTTGGGCAAAATACTGATCCACACTAGTGCGCCATTTTTCGATATCATCATTATTATAATCAAAGCGCCGTTTTACGTTTTTGGCAAATTTAGCTCGGTCAGCTAGATAACCGTTGATGATCGCCCGATTTCTTTGCATTACTCGTTGACGTTCCAGTTCTTGAACACTTGGTTGAGGAACCTTATGTGTTGTATTTTTTCTTGATCTGTAAATAATATACGCGATCACTGCACCAGGAATGCCAATGTACCAAGGTAAAAATAAAACTAGTAAAATTGCAATTATCTAATATACTACTTTTTTCATTTTTCATTAACGTCCTTTTTCTGCATATTCTTTGACCTTTTGCTTCATTTTTTCTTCCATTTCATTGAGCTTTTGCGTCGAAATTTCACGGATCCGGCGGCCTTCTTCTTGGATCTGCATCGTTTCATCCAAAGTTTGGATCAATTTGTTTTGTGCATATTCTAGTGATTCGATATCAACGATCGCTCTTTCATTTTCCCGCGCCGTTTCCACACTTGTTTGATGCAAGGCATCTGCCCCTTGGACTAACAGATCATTTGTCAGGTCACTGATACCTTTTTCCGTTTCCGTAACTTGTTTTTGGCGTAATGTACTCATGATGACCACAAAGTTCGTGCGCCAAGCTGGCAAAGTCGTCATGATCGTGGTTTGGATCTTTTCAGCTAAGTTGACGTTATTTTCTTCGATCAAACGAATCGACGGTGCTCGTTGAATGATCATTTGGCGGTTGACCCTAAAGTCATATTTCCGTCGATCGATCGCTGCAACATATTTATTAGCGACTTCCAACTGTTCTTGGATCTTAGCTTCATCTTGCGTCGGATCTTTTTTAGCTTCTTGTAGCTCAGGGATGATCTTAGTCACAAGCTCTTCTTCATAAATTTCCAAACCTGCGATCAAGATATTAGTAACTCTGAATAAGTTCAAATTTTCGGTATAGAAGGCATCTAATTGCTTATTATCTTCGACTAAGATCTGTTGATCGACACCGAGTTTATTTTTCAAAGCATCGATCCGATCAGAAGTAGCTTTAAAGATATCTTGTTTCTTTTCTGGAACTAATTTGCTTGGCTTTTTCTTGAATAAGCCAAAGAAACCTCCCCGATCTTCTTGTTGTGTTTCTTCACGTTCGACTTGATCAGCAACTTCTTGTAAGTTGATGCTCTTGATCACATTAGCCAACATATTCAGATCGGCACTGACAGATTTACGATTGCTATCATCAAGACCTTTTTCCATATATTTCTTGGAAAAGGCATCAATACTATCAGCGGCTTTTTGACCGTAATTCGTCAATGTGATCCGTTCTGCATAGTTGAGCTGTTTAGATTGCTTTTCAGCCAATTTTTGATCATTTGCATCTAGCTTGTTGTAGAGCGTTTTTTCAACTTTAGGTGCCTCTGTTTGTGCCGGTACATTGGCAGTATCATTGCCCAATAATTCCGATACGTCATTACCCGCTGATGGCGCTGGGGCATTTGTCGTGACAGGTTTAGCGACCACACTTGCTACTTCATCTGCACTTTTGGCGACTTGCTTGGTTTGCTCTTTAGTCTGACCGTATAATTCACTCATTAAATCGTCGCCTTGACTAACATCTAATAAATCTTCAACACTCATTTGAGGACCCTCCTATATATGTAAAATCGTTTTAGGTCCATTATATTTAAAAACAAATTCATTTGATATTGTACATATACACGACTAATTCCATGTATTTTTCCTTGCAAAAACGCAAATAAAAAAGTACCAGCAAATTTTTTGCTGATACTTAAATGGTTATTTCTTAACTGGTGTCTTTTCAGCCCGTTTGAGTGCATCTTGGATACAATCAAGATACAACTTGCTGGCATCTTCACGTCCACCAAAGTGTGTCCCATCAGTGCCTTCAAAGACTTCTTGGTGTGCTCGGGCAACTTGATCCCAGTCGCCGATCGTGATGAACTTGTATTTGCTTGGTAAAGTCCGTTCCCACACACCCAACTTATATGAGTTATACGAAGAATCGGCATGGCCATCATGCGGGGTGATGAAGATCAAATGATGCCCTGGCTTCAAGTCATTGATCACCTTTTGCGTTTGTTCTTGATAATCATCTAACGAGTTGGTCCCGATACAGATCACCACGTTTTTACGCAATTGCCCACTATTTTGTAGATTCATCAAAACATTATAAGCTAGATTCATCGTGCGGTTACCTTCTGCGTCGATATCGACGTCTGTCATGTGTTCCAACAGATAACTGCGACTGCCAAGCGTCACACTATCGCCGATGATCGTCGTTCCAGCTGGGATACCCGTATTTTGATCGGCCGCTACTGGCGTCTCATTTTTAGGCGCAGTCGCTTTGGCGTACGCCATATCGAGCTTACCGACATCTTGTTGGATCCCACCTAACATCAAGTTTTCTTCCAACGAAGAGATCGTCGGTGCTTGTAAACAGAGAAATACCCCAAACCCGATCGCTAGTGTCATAAAACCACCTAAAGGCGTCACTATCTGTTTGAAATTGACTTCACGCCCAGCCAATGAGACCGGTTTACCGCGGAGAAGCGGCTCTAAGAAGTAATACGAGAAGCTCGCAAAGATGACCGATAAGATCGTTGTCAAAAGCGCGGCGATCCCGTTACTGAACTGCTTGGATAAGACGACAAACAACGGCCAGTGGAACAGATAAACACTATAGCTGATATCTGCGAGGTAGACAAAGATCTGGGGCTCTTTTACATCTAGCGTCTTGCGGTGTAAGATATTAGCCCCAAAGATCGCACCCGCGGCAAAGAGACTCGCTAAAATAAAGCCAAACATATAAGTCTCACGGCGATCAAAGTGCAGGAAGTAAGCCAAGATGAATAATAGTGCTAAATTTATCACCATAAAGGCTAAAGCTTTATTTTTAGTCCAATGTTTCTCAACACTTGCACTGAAAGCTGGCATCAGATCTTGGATCCCCGCGATCGATCCCAACACGCTCCCGACGAAAAATGGGAAGATGTGAGTCACACTGGAGAAGTAGATCGGTGAAAATTCACTCAAGCCTTGGGCTCCTAGATACATTGCGGTCGCACTTCCTACTGCGAGTAAGGCTGAACCAGCCAGCACCCGCAAGCGGAATTGTTTGACCGACGTTGAGACTTTGGTCAATAAGTAAAGTAAAAAGCCCCAGATCAAGTAGAATTGAACTTCGATCGCTAATGACCACGTGTGGACGAACAAATGCGGAATAAAGCGCGATTCGTACGTTCCACCCGTCTTGATTTCAAAGATGTTGGTCACAAATCCGACCGCTGATGTGATCTGGCGTGTCAGGTCAGTGATGTAATCTTTACCAACCAATAAAGTGAACGGTAAAACGATACAGATCATCAAGACCAGGGGTGGCAAGATCCGCATCACGCGCCGATAATAGAAATCACACAACCTAAATTTTTGCGAGCGACTGAACTCATCGATGATCAAAGCGGTGATCAGATAACCTGAGAACGTAAAGAAGATATCGACCCCGATAAAACCACCAGTATAGCGCATTTGAAAGAAGTGATATAAGAGCACACAGATCAGACCCGTGATCCGGATCAAACTAAACCATTTGATTCTCATTTGTCTTTGTACTCTCCTTTGACATAGTTACCGGCTTGGATGACGTGGTCTTTATCCTGCAATTTGCCCGCGCCATTTGCGACACCCTTGTGGAAGATCCCCGTAAAAGTCCAGCCGTTATGTGACTTGAAAGTGCCCCGACCTTCAAAATGTCCGTCTTTGAAGCCACCGGTGTAAACATCACCGTTTTTGAACTTGAGCGTCCCTTTGACGGGTTTACCCTCATTTGTCGTACCTGTATATGTGCTGCCATCTTGGAAAGTCAACGTGGTCTTCTTTCCACCTGCATTGCTGAGAAAAGTTATCAGCACACAGACCACAATCAAGATCCCTGAGGCTAGCAAGATAATATTTTTTCTACCCCACATAGCTAAAATGTTTTTCCTTTCTTTCTAATCAATTTATTATAGTAACATATTTAACGCTACATAATAAACAGAAAACTGCGCAGAAAGTGATAAAAATAAAAAATCTATATCCGTCTCCTTAAGGAATAGGATATAGATCTTTAGCGGACTGATAAAATTTTTTCACAAAGCCGTTCGGAGAAGGCCCTTTGGAAGCTGCCAATTTTGAATCATTTAATTACAATAAATTTGTATTCTCTTTCATACAAAATTATACCAACTAAGGAGAGATTTTACATGAAAAATAAACCTATATGATGAGCCTGAAGTACTTGTTCAAAATGCGCTTAAAAATCTAAACAATCCAGACTTTAGAAAGACGTTGCCTTCCATCTTTAAATTAAATGATTTAGTAGAGCAGTAGGCATGAGCTTTTGCCGCATAAGTGAATTAATCAATGTTGACTTTCCCGAACTCATTGTAGCTACAACATTAACTTCGAACTCATTATTTTTTGCCTTCTCAAAATCTCTAGTTACTTTTGATGATTTTAAGGCATCAAAAGGTACCTTTTGAATTTTTTCAAACACAGCTTGAATTGCAGCTTCCTTATTCTCCATCCCCTCTTTAGCTGGGAGATACTTTGTCTTGATATTTGCTTCGTCAGCAATTTCTTTTAAATCTTCATAGTCTAATTTTGTACCATAGAATACAATTTCAACATCTCTTGTATTGAATTCTTCTCTCACATATTCAGGTAATTTGTTGATCCATTCTTGGAGACGTTTTTCCCCAACATTAAATTCACTATTTTGCTTAACTGGACTCCCATCAATTGTGACTTCTGTTTGTAAACGATACGGGTTATATTTAATAAACTGCACAAAAAATAGCGCATATCTTCTCTGAGATACACGCTATCTACTAACTAATTATGCGGTTTGAAATACACCAGATGCCGTTTGCACAGTTTCTATGATTTCATCTTCATTGATTTCACGTTTTTTAAGTTTGTCGATGATCATCTTACGATATAGATCACGAATATACTTACGTGAGTTTCCAGCAGCAAACATATCTTTATACAACTTTGATGTTTCCTTACCCACAAAAATCTTATTTACGATTTCTTCGAATTCATCTTGTTTCAATGGACAAAAAATAACTAGATCGATAAATTCTTCTTTGGCGATTCTGATCATTTTTACGCTATCATCTTCGGTAAACTTGTCCGCAATTGATCCAACAGCACCACCAATCATACCACCAATTACCGTTCCCGCTCCGGGGATGAAAGAACCGAGCATAGCACCAGTAGCTGCACCACTTGCAGCACCGGCAGCTGTAACGGCTGTATTTTTGACCAACTGTTGCATTGAGATACGACCTCTTAGACAATCAACCACATCAGGGCCAATAGTGATTGCTGCTGTAACGCCAATAGCTGTTCTCTGGGTAATTTTATCAGCTTTTACACCCTTAAAAATAGATTTAGCTAAATTAGAACCACCAAATTGAGATGATACTGTATAAATAGAAGCACCCACTAAAATAGGCTTTACGGATCCTAACACAGCTCCCTTTAATGCTTCATCTGCATCTTGCCCATGCCATCGTGCATTAACATAATACCATACCTGACTAACTATCACAGTTGGAACTGTATTAGCAACACCCGTCAAAAAATCACTATCAACTGAATAAACTATAACATAACGCGCTGCATTTTGAGGATTTGTTTCATTAGGAACTTCTCCATTTTTAATGCGTCGAGCCATCGCTTTAACAGCTTTATTATACTGATCACGTGGTACCTCAATTTTCATCATAGAACCATCAGGATTCCGATATTTTGCCACACCATTTTCAAAAGCTGCTGCAATACTCTTATTTGCACTTGAATAGTACTTAGTTTGAATATTTACACCGTTAACTACTCTATCGGCTCCATGCTTTTCGTGACTATTACCTTCCATTGACGTCTTCTTTAGACTAAGCTTGTCCATAGTATCGCCCATCAACTCGCCAGCATGACCATGCCCTCTAGCACCTGAAAAACGATCGTTGATCTGATGTTTTTGGAACAGACTTTCACCGGTAGAATTCCCTAATATATGGTTAGCTATACTAGTATCAGTAGCTCTATCCAATATCTGTTGATTAGTTTTGGCCAAATTCTTTTCTTGTTCTTCTGTGAATACGTGGTCTACATCATCAACTGAAGCAATTCGCTGAACTTCTTGTTGCTGTTGTTTAGCAATTTCATATTTGGTATTGATTTCTTGTGTGATCCCATCAACATCAGACATTTGAACTTTAGCTAAATTATGTAGAATAGTCGTACAATTCTTAGTCCAACCATTATCAATGGCTGCACGAATGATCTTATATAGAAAAATAACTTCTCTCTCGTTACCACTTGTAATTTGCTTAGTTTCACCGTTATAGTAATTGATCATAACGGTTGTGTTTGTTCGACTAACATCATAAATATTAGCAAACGGCACTTCGACTTCTTTTACAAGAAATTTCTCTTTTGCTTCTTTAGCAGCTTCAACTTGTTTTTTATAAATAATACCTGTTGTTAAAACTAGGTATCCATATTCACGGAATGCCATCTCATTATCAGCTGGATGTGCATTATAGAAAATTGGAAAAATAGCATCTTGATCTTCAGCATTCAGTTTTGATCCACTTGCAAATGCCTGAGCACGATTATAAGGTAAGTCATCGGCTAAAGCCTCATACGTCATAGGATCAACTTCATTTTCAAGTGGTGTGTTCGCTGCTTTTTCCAAATCTTCAGCTAACTTGTACGGACTGATAAAAGGATAATTTGCCTTTGCCCAGTTCTTTTTGGCACTATTCTGACTCATATAGCCTAAAATAAAAATAATTGCCAAAAACACAACGATCGTTTGCATAAATCCTACAAAATGGTTAAACAATAAATATGGTATAAAAGCGAAAAAGATGCCGGTCGTACACGACATCCCATTTCCTAATCCTAATTTTTTAGAAGCTAAATAATAACCCAGTGCTCCTAAAGACAACAACAATAAATACATCTGCATCCCTCCAAAATAAATATACTTGCTACTTACTTTTAGTGGTTACAGCTGTATCTATCAATAAAAACATTAAGATTTTTATAAGGAAGAAACAAAAATAGCCCGATCCCATGAACCGAGCTACTTTGATCAATCGAACCAATCTTCTGGATCACCTAAAAATTGGTACATATAGTTGTAAACTTTTTCTGCCACTACGTACATCTTTTGGTAAATTTCATCTAACATCTGTGGGCCTACTTTCTTGATTTTCCAGCATCACTGCGCTTTTTGCGCCAGCTACCATCTTTGTTGCGCGAACGATTTTGCCCTGCTGTAGGACCAGTTTTGACGATCGGTCCATGAGTATTTCTTGGTGAATTGTTAGTCATTAGACTTCTCCTTTCTGTGTAATGCTCTAGTCTTCATCCAATGTATTGCCTAGTGATCCGGTGATCAAAGCTACCACTAAACTTTCAATTGATCACCTTATGTTTTATATTATCCGCCGATAAGTAGACGTATAGTGTCACCTAATGCAAAAAGAATAACTTTTTTCACTGCACAAAAAAAGCTCTAGCAGATATGCTAAAGCCTCATTGATCATCTTCAGTTATCTCACTGATCATCCATCGCACACTGCGCTCACTGTAACCAGTCAATTTTGCCAGCTCACGTACATTCAAGCGATCCATATTTTCCGCGATCTTCTTGCGCGCATAATCTTTAGAATGTAATTTGGAAGGAAAATAGATGGTGCTTCCTCGCAAATTATCATAGACCAGATTGACCACCCGCTCGCCAAACAGCTCGTAGAATAGCTGATAAATTCCGTTGATTCATCTTAACAATTTCCTCATCATAGTTTGTTGGCAAGCATCGTTTTTCTTTGATCACATCTTGCACAAAACGCAAACTATAGCCTAATTCTAGGGCTAAAATACGTGGTTGCTTGTGATCTTCATGCTTTAAAATATAATATTCACAGTACTGCTTAGAATACAGCCGCATAGAAAAGTCATATTTGGTACTCTTGACCATTTCAAACAATTTATGTGTCCGTTGCTCTCCAATCAGAGCTGACATTTCGACTGGCATTTTCATAAATTTTCGCCTTGGAAATTATCTCGATAAATCCTAATTTATCAACCTTATATTTGGCATATTCTATGAATTTGTCAACAATAAATATAATTTTTTAAATTTATTTTAGGTTGCCTATTTTTTGCAATCTGCTACCGGTGTGCCTTTTTCACGGGCTTTACGCAAATTGTCCGAGACCCATTTTTGGGAATAACCGTACTTGCGCGCTAGTTCACGTGAATTGCGTCCGTTATATTGCTCAGTGATCTTTGTCGCAGCGATCTTACGGTCATAGAGGTGGCTTGGGATCACTAATTGCGAGCCTTTATAGTGATCATGGACCTTCAACATGCTTTCTAGACCGATCAAATTCTGTAATTCCTTATAAAATGAGTGCAACGCCTCAATATCGATTTCTTCTTTATCCATAATGATAAACTCCCTAGCATTAATACATCCCAAATTATATAAAATGCGTCTTGCAGTTGATATAGCGGTCTTCAACGTACTTATACATGTAGTTTTACATGAAAAAATACCTGACCAAATTTTTGAAATTCGATCAGGTATTTTCTTATCCAAACCAAACGCCCACCATTCCTAAACCTTCAAACCCCTTTTGAAAAGATCTTCGGGTAAAAACCGTCAACTGGGAGACTATTTCTTCTTGGGCACGGGTGAATTTTGTCTTTTTAGCAAGTGACAGCCTCGAAAACTCTCTTTTCAGCGCCTCGATCGCTTCAGGTACCTCGGCATACTGGACTGAAAGTTTATCTGACGCATTTATTTTGTTATACGCATTTTGAACGGCTGCTTTAGCTGCTTGATGATCTAGAAGGTCGTATAATTCTGCGAGTAGCTCGTTGACTTTTTGAATATTTTTCTTTTGTTTTGCCTCTTTCATCATATCCCCCAGTCTAAATATTTACACGTAAATTCTACCATGCTAGATTTTTCATGTAAACGTTATCTTTTACCTAAATTAAGACAAAAAATACCCAACGCAATTTTTGCGTTAGGTATGTAACTATACTAGGACCGGTGCTTGAGATAATATGTTCTGACCTGTCCTTGTTGGTTTAATGTCAAAGTATTGCCTGAGATCATCACTTCACCTAAAACAATTTCACGATCCATTACAAAAAATCTAGTCCCGCCTGCACTAACATTTTCGATCGTAAAAGTCCCATCGCTGTGCATCATAGTACCTGATGGACCAGCTGTATTATGACTCATCAAAACTGAATCAGTTCCTTGGATGACCAAAAGTTCTTCGTCACCATTTCCATTAGGATTTGTCGACCAAGTTGTCGTTTGGCCTGCAACTATCCCAGTTGAAGCTGGTGCTGAACTTGCTTCTTGACTACTTGAAGATGCTGTTTCTACACTTGTGCTAGAAGCTTTTTCACGTTCAGATGAACTTTCCACTGCTGTTGAGCTTTCTTTTTCACTAGAACTTTCTTTTTTCTTAGCTTTGGACGAACTCGTTTCTTTTTTGGAACTTACCACTTGCTTGGTTGGAGCACTTGCCGTTTGGTTAGTAACCGCCTTATATGCAAAGAAACCACTGTATAGTACAACTAAAGCTCCAATAACTAATAAGATATATAGCCATGGACCTTTTTTCTTGCCCGTTGAAAAATTATAACCACAATTTTGGCAAAACTTTGCTCCAGGAGCATTATTATTTCCACAATTTGGACATTGCATAGTCTTCCCTCCTAATCTGCTTCATAGATATTATCGTCATCATCATAGGAACTACTTTCGGTATTATCTTCTTTTGACTCTGGTTGATAGTGATAAGTCGTGATCTGACCTTGATTGTTCACAGTCAAAACATTGTCAACGATACTGATTTCCCCCATACTAGCAGGGCCACGAGCAATATAAAATTTCTCGCCGTTATTTTCGATTCCTTTAATGTCATAAGTTCTATCTTCTGGAGCCTTACTTCTGTTTGAAATTGTCACAGTTGTCGTTCCATTGATCGTTAAAACTGGGCCATCATCACTGACCCAAGTCGTCGTTTGACCGTTAGCTACAACAGGTATTGGCGCATCTTGATCAACTTCTTGCTCATCTGATGAATCTACATCATCATCGGAACTGGCATCTTCTTGGGTTGAACTATCATCTTCTGATGAATCTTTATATTTATATACTTCGGTTTTCAACTTAGCACTCGTTTTTACTGGACGTTGAGCCAATGTATTATGCACCAAGGTTATCGCACCAACCGCGATCAGACTAAGAAACAATCCGATAAATACCCCTAAGATATACTTACCAGCATTATTCTTTTTAGGTGGGATCGGTTGAATGAAAGTTTGTTGTGATGCTGACAAACTTTGTCCACAATTTTCGCAAAATTGTGCGCCAGGTAAATTATCTTTTCCACAGTTTGGACATTGCATCTAACTTCACTTCCCTTCACGTACAAAGTAAGCCCATTCGCCATCTTGAACTGGAAAAGCTAAAACCGTTCGTTCAACACCATTTATCTTATGCTTTTCCAAGCGAAATGCTAACCAGGTACTAGCATCTTTATTTGCAAATACAATAAGTTTTGATGACTTATCCACAATTCTCAGTGATAGATCTATTTTTTGTAATTCTTTACTCGATTTCACTCTGTATGTGATCTTACTAGGTGTGATCTCAAATGATCGAAGATTTTTATCTAATACATCCTTTTTTGTTTCCTCAACAAATTTCCACTTACCAGTAACATCCTTAGGTTCGATCTTATCGTATTTCATATACTTAGGATCATTGTTGATCACACCAAAATGATATGCTAGACCCGTCCCAATTGCTGTAAAAAGCAAAAAACTAACAATAATGACTACTGGTAATTTCGAACGACTAGCTTTGGGCAAAATAAGCCCACATTGCTGACAATACTTCTCTCTAGGTGAATTTTGATATCCACAAGTTGGACAGATCATAGAAGCACCTCTACTTTCTTACGTAATATCCCCAGCTATCATCAGAACTGTTATAGACAGCAAGCTCAATTCCGTTTACTTTACGCTTTTCCAGACGTAATTCAACCATATTAGCTGTAAAAATATTATCGGTATCTGAAATGATCACTGTGTCTTCATCAGTCACAGTGCTGTAACGTACAGCAATTTTTTCACCTGAATCCGTTGTGATCTCATCTTCACTGATTTTTATCTCTTCGGTCATCGTGTCTTTTTTGCTCTCGTCAACTAATCTCCAAGTCCCCACAATATCAGCCAATTCCAATTTATCAGCTGTCTTATACTCAGGATCATTACCGCCTAACATATATAAGCCACCAAAAATCAACACGACTACGGCTATACAGATCCCGATGATCGCTGGGACAGGCAAGCCATTTTTCTTAGGTGGGGCATACATTTGCAACTGCGCTCCGCAATTACTACAAAATGCAGAACCAACAGGATTTTGTTGCCCACAGTTAGGACAATTTAACATCAATTCTCCCCCTAATTTTGAGGTGTATTTTGATCATCGTTTGGTTTTTGTGATGGTACTTGTTGTGGTTGGTGTTGATTTTGTACCGGTTGTTGTGGTGCTTGTTGTTGATTCATATATTGTGGTTGTTGACCATAATTTTGTTGTTGGTATGGTTGTTGCATTTGGTTAGGTTGTTGATACGGTTGGCTTTGGTATTGTGGGTGATCGACCAATAATAAATAAATATTGTAAAATGGCACTAAAACTAACCATGGATTATTGGCAATGTAACGTGTTCTGCGTACTGCGGCAGCTAACAAGCTGATTCCGGAAGCACAGCAGAAAACATAAAAAATAATATAAAATAGATTCCCTAAAAGTAACATAAGTTCGCTACCACTACTGAAACCCGTAATCGCAAAAAAGTACATGATCATATATAAGGCCAGACCTACAATACGTTGTCCTAAAGTTCCCCACCAATAAACTGCCTTCCGTGTTTCTGGCGTCTTAAAATCAAACGTATTTGCAGTCACATACTTTACACTATCCCAAAAACCTAAATTAGGTTGTGACCCCATTTGACCTGGGACAACATTTTTAAATTTTTTGATATCATTTATAAATTGATTTACCCGTTGTTGATATTGCCCCGTTGGTGGTACTTGTTGTTGGTATGGTTGTTGCCCTGTTGGTGGCACTTGTTGTTGATACCCCTGTTGCATGTTTGGTTGTTGTGGTGCTTGTTGGTAGCTTTGAGGATTTGGTTGGACCGGTGGGGTTTGTGGCTGTTGGTTCACCGGTTGTCCTTGATTACTTGGTGCTACATTTTGGGTAGCACCACATTGGGGACAAAATTTCGCCCCTGCTTCTAACTGTTGACCACAGTTTGAACAAAATTTATTTTTCATAAAAAACACTCCCTATAACATTTATATACAGATAGATCCATATAAGCACATTATAGAAAAGGAATAGTGCAGTTTATATTGCACTATTACGTGTCTTTTTACTTGAAACTTTATCACAAAATTTCGGTTGACAGTGCACAACTAACCTGCTATCCTAGTTCGTAGATCAAATTGAACGGAGGCGTCGCCATTGAAATTCTAAATTCTGCACAACAAACAAGTTTAACAACTCTGGGAACAAACAGGGTCAGTTTCACTTGGGCAGAATTTAGGGTTTTGGGCTGATACAAGATGACTCAGTCTGCCCTTGTGCAGGCTTTTTTTTTTCCTCAAAAATTGGAGGAATGCCTTTATGTCGAATATCTCGATCAAAAATCTTACTTTTGCTTATCCGGGCCAAGCTGCTCTTTTTGACAACGCCAATTTTGAACTGGATACTTCTTGGCGTTTAGGTCTTTTAGGGCGCAACGGTCGCGGTAAGACTACCTTATTCAAATTATTACAAAATAAACTTTCTTATACGGGTACGATCAATGTTTCCGTGCCCCTAGCGTATTTTCCACAACCTTTGGGCGATCAAACACAACTGGCGCTTTACTGTCTGCAAGAGACAGGGAACTTCTTAGAATGGGAACTAACACGTGAGCTCAAATTATTTGGGATCAGTGAAGATCTCTTGTGGCAACCATTTAACACGCTCAGCGGTGGGGAACAGACCAAATTGATGTTATGTGCGCTCTTTTGCCAAGCTGACCACTTTTTCTTGCTCGATGAACCGACAAATCACCTCGATCTAGCAGGGCGTCAGGAATTAGTGGCTTACCTAAAACAGAAAAAACAGGGCTTTATCGTCACGAGCCATGACCGCACCTTCTTGAACCAAACGATCGACCACACCTTAGTTATCGAAAGAAATCAATTGCGCTTAGAAAATGGTGATCTTGTATCATATGAAATGCAAAAGAAACGCCGGGATAGCCATGATATCCAGCAAAATGAAAAAACACGCCACGAACTAAAACGGCTCAAGCAAGCTGCTTTGACTAAAGAAAATTGGGCAGCGCAAGCAGAAAGACAAAAGCAAAATAATTCGCACGCTGACAAAGGCTTTATCGGTCGGCGCGCTGCCAAGGTGATGAAACGTGCTACCTCATTGAAGTCGCGTGCCGAAGAGCAGATCAAACAAAAAGAGACGCAACTTAAAAACCTCGAAGTCAGTGAACCACTCAGCTTAAATTACCAGCCGACCCACAAACAAATTTTAGTGGAAGCCAAGAACTTCACACTTGCCTACGACCAACAGCTATTTTCACCTTTGAATTTTGAGGTCAAAGCCGGTGAGATCGTAGTCCTAAAAGGCAACAACGGCAGTGGCGAATCCAGTCTCTTCCAAGCTCTTTTGGGAAGCTCAAATGCAACTGCGAGTGGTGAGCTGTCACTAAACACCCAAAATATCAGTGTCGTGCGCCAAGATTTCAGTGCCAACCGGGGAACGCTCAAAGAGTTTGCGCAAAAACGCGATCTCGACTACACGCTCTTGTTGACGCTTTTGAAAAAACTCGGCTTTGAGCGCCACACCTTTGATGTTTTACTCGAAAATATGAGCTTAGGCCAACAAAAAAAGGTCGAATTAATGGCTTCACTTGCTACCCCAGCCGAGTTGTATCTGTGGAACGAACCCCTAAACTACTTGGATACCTATAACCAAGACCAGCTGCTGGCTTTATTGCAAGAAACCAAGCCCGCCCTTTTAGTGATCGAACACGATCAAAATTTCATCGATCAGATTGCTGATACGGTCGTCGAACTAAAATAAGCTCCCTATAACTACAATAGCGCTGTAAGCTAGAAAATTTCTAACTTACAACGCCATTTTTTACTATATATCCAATTCAGCACTGATCTGTTTTGAGATCACCACACCTAGTGTCAATAACCCTAACAAAGCAGCACTACCTAACAGAACGCTACCGATCCCCCACAGAGATATCAAGAAGGAATGAAACTTATTTTGCGGGAACTAGTACTGAACTTTATCATAATAAAAAAACGGGGTTTCACTCGTATTTTATCAACTTTGATTCGGGTAGTCGTCTAGAATTGATGTCAAAACAGCACCTCAGCCCATGAGTCGCCGATAGTCTTGGATATACGCACATTGCACTATCCGTCGGTACTAAAGCCGATGTGGATGCCTACGTTGAAAAATTCTTAGCCGCCGGTTTCCCACTTTTGAATGGTCCACGCATAACTGGTGATGGCTACTATGAAGCTGTCATTCAAGATCCTGAAGGGAATTTACTTGAACTTACAACTGATTAACAAAAAAAGCATTTCGCTACTCTCATAATGATATTGGCAAAATGCTTTTTTAGCTCTTAATTATTCACTTTTTCTTTTGCTGTTTCAACTTTTGGATCTTTGACGTTCAAAGTGATCTTGCCCTTCTTAGCTCCGATCGTGACGGTCGAACCGGTGACGATCTTGCCTTCTAATAAGGCTTCACTCAAGCGGTCTTCGATCTCATTTTGCAAGGCACGTCTGATCGGACGAGCCCCGTATTCTGGGTCAAACCCAGCCTTAGCTACCACATCGATCGCAGCTGGCGTGATCTTCAAGTTCACATTGCGTTCAGCTACCCGTGCGATGATATCCTTAGCCATCAACTTCACGATCTGATGTAACTCATCTTTTTCAAGTGAATGGAAAATGACGATCTCATCGATCCGGTTCAAGAATTCAGGTCTAAAGCTCTTCTTGAGCGATTCTCTGATCTTAGCTGACATTGCAGCGTAGTCATCGACCACATTACCGGCGCCAAACCCAACGGATTTTTCGTCCCGCAAGGCTGTTGCCCCTAAGTTAGAGGTCATGATGATGATCGTATTTCTAAAGTTGACTTTGCGGCCCTTAGAATCAGTCAAATAACCATCATCTAAAACTTGCAATAAGATGTTGAACACATCTGGGTGGGCTTTTTCCACTTCATCGAGCAAGACGACTGAATATGGCTTATTGCGGACCTTTTCGGATAATTGCCCACCTTCATCATAGCCGACATATCCTGGAGGAGCACCGACTAAACGACTAGTGGAGTATTTTTCCATATACTCACTCATGTCGACCCGGATCATCGCATCTTCTGAGCCAAACATTGCTTCAGCCAAGGCTTTAGCTAACTCAGTTTTCCCGACACCAGTAGGTCCTAAGAACATAAATGAACCGATCGGACGGGTCGGGTCGCTCAAACCACTGCGCGAACGGCGAATAGCTTTAGCGATCGAACTGATAGCCTCATCTTGGCCGACCACACGCTGGTGCAAGATCTTCTCTAAGCCGACCAGCCGTTGACTTTCAGTCTTCGTCAATTGGGTAACGGGCACGCCAGTCCATTCTGAAACGACAGCGGCCACATCTTCTTGGGTCACCACAGCTTTAAACTCGCCTTTAGCTTCTTCTTCGGCTTGTTTAGCTGTGAGTTTTTCAACTTTTTCTTTTAATTTCAACACTTCTTTGCGCAATTTAGCCGCGTCATCGAAGTTTTCGTGTAAGATCTCTTCATCATAGCTATCACTGACTTCTTTTAGCTTAGCTTTGGCTTTAGATAACTGACTGCTCTTTTCAGCACTCATGATCCGCAACCGCGCTGCTGCTTCGTCCATCAGATCGATCGCCTTATCTGGCAAGAAGCGCTTCGTGATATAGCGCGAACTCAACTTGACGGCTGCATCTAAAGCATCATCGTTGATCTTGACTTTATGGTGCTTTTCATAGCGGGAACGGACACCCTTTAAGATCTCAAGGGTCGCTTGTTGGTCAGGTTCATCGACCATGACTGTCGCAAAGCGCCGTTCTAACGCAGGATCAGATTCAACGTATTTTTGATATTCATCTAATGTCGTCGCTCCGATGACTTGCACTTCACCCCGCGCTAGAGCAGGTTTTAAGATATTGGAGGCATCGATCGCACCTTCAGCCCCACCAGCGCCGATCAAAGTATGCATCTCATCGATAAACAAGATCACATTGCCATCACGGTAGACTTCTTCTAAGATCTTCTTTAGACGGTCTTCGAATTCGCCTCGGTATTTGGTACCAGCTACAAGCGAGCCCATATCGAGCATCATCAAGCGTTTCTTCGCCAAATTCTCAGGGACATCCCCATTGACGATCGCTTGGGCTAAGCCTTCTGCGACCGCTGTCTTACCCACACCAGGTTCGCCTAGTAATACTGGATTGTTTTTCGTCCGGCGACTTAAAACTTGGATCACACGCTTGACTTCACTGGTGCGCCCGATAACGGGATCGGTGTCTTCATTTTGTGCGATCGCCGTCATATCACGGGCTAAACCATCTAGCGTTTCTGTCTTAGAACGTTTTTGCGCTTCACTGGCTTGCTTAGCTAAACGTTGACGTTGGCGGTCAGTCATGCCCAATTGGCGCAACAACAACTGCCGCAAACGCCGAGTATCGACTTGTAAACTGTACAAGATCCGCGAAGATAAAATATTTTCATCATTTAATAGTGCCAATAATAAATGTTCGGTCCCGATCTTAGACGAACCCATCATCATTGCTTGGCGCAAGGCATCATTTAAGACGGCCTTGGATTTTGGTGAATATGGTAAATAACTATCTGGTGCTTGACGGCGCAAAGTCCCATACCCTGCGAGCCGCTCGATCTCTTCTTTGATATCGACACTACTTACGAGGTTTTGCCTTAAAACTTGACCGGCAACACCATTTTCCTCCAAAACAAGGGCTAACAATAAATGTTCGGTCCCGATCGCTTGGTGCTTGAAGTAGTTAGCTTGTTCTTGTGCAAGTAACAAGACTTGGTTAGCACTCGGTGTGTAAGATGTTGAATCCATAAGATCCCCTTCTTTCTATTATTGATCAGCACAACGCAGACGATTTAAAATGCGATTCAAGATCTTGGCACGGATCGCCTCTTCTAACTCATTGTCGGATAGTGCTAGCGTGCTTTTCTCGATCGCAGTCGCTACTAAATGTGCTTCTTTATGTGTCAATAGCTCATTTTCATAGAGCGTTTGAATGATCTGAAATGCCTTGGTCTCGCTGATACTGGTCCCAACGTACTCGATCAATTCATCTAAAATATCCGGGTCACTGATCAAATCGACCTTGGCGATCCGAATATACCCACCTCCGCCCCGCTTACTCTCGACTAAATAGCCATTTTGCAAAGTAAAACGCGTCTTGATCACGTAATTGATCTGCGAAGGTACGCAGTCAAATTGGTCTGCGACTTCAGAACGTTTGATCTCAACTTGGGAAGCTTCAGCAAGAATACTCTTTAAATATCGTTCGATTATATCGGAAATATTGCGATTTTGCATAAAACTATCCTCAATCTGTTTGACTAACTTTGACTATAATTATAAACGTTATCCACCATGGTTGGCAATGAATTAGTGCTAATTTCTAGGGCTGATGATTTAAAATTTCCTTTATTTATCTGCCGTGAAGATCACTGCCCACACAACATGTTTAGCTGGGCAAAAATATACAAACTGAGCGCCCGTTCCTTTAGCCTGGTCAACTGAGATCGCTTGATCAGCATATTTAGCGGTCGGGCTAGTCGGATCTCTTTCCCATTTAGCATACTGTGTCTTCGTCCCCGTAAAGCTTTTTTCCTTGGTGTAACCTCTTTGCTCGTACGGCGCCAATAGCTCAGCCGTGATCTGGTCGAGCTCTTCTTTAGTATCAGCTTTAGTATAATGCTTAGCCGAACTACTGTGACTAGTTGTTGACGAAACCACTTTATCTTTGACCGAGCTCGCTTTTTTAGCAGGTACGACTGCCACCGTGACACCGTTTTTGCCCCACGTCACGTGATAGCTACACCCACTGACCCCGAGGACAAAAGCCCCGATCAGCAAAAGACAAACTGAGCGCTTTATTATGATTCCCCCTTTGAAACAAAAAGAGCCGTCCTGTATAGGTACGACTCTAACTAGTAATTGATCGGGATGACAGGATTTGAACCTGCGACCCCCACGTCCCGAACGTGGTGCTCTACCAAACTGAGCTACATCCCGAGAACAATTACTATTATAATACTAGTTTGTTAAATGTAAAAGGAAAATCTTATTTTTCTTCGGGATACACTAGACCCCAATCTCTTCTAAGCTCGGTCATGATCTCCATCACATCGGTCGAATAATCTAAGTGCATCACATTTTGGCCCCCAGAAACGGCTTGTTCCATATCAGTCACCTCATAGAACAAGGCATCTGCAGTTGCTCCACTTTCGATCACCTCTTGGCCACCATCAGCGGTATAAGTGATCGTTGCTTTTTGGCCCCGCGGATACTCATAGATCTCGATATATCCCTTATCAAAAGCGACCATCCCGCGTTTTGGTTGCTTAGCGTGCAACGTCAAAGCCAGTGTCGCCATTTCACCCGCTTCATTTTGCAATAAGATACCCGCTTGCTCGTCGACACCGCTGGGAGCTAATTTGACTTGGGATACAACTTTATCGGGTTTTTGCGACATGAACCAGCGCGCAAAGGACAAAGCGTAGACCCCGATATCTAACAAAGCTCCTCCTGCCAACTCTGGGTTAAAGAAGCGATTGGTCATATCATAGTCTTTGTAGCTCCCAAAGTTCAACTGTAGCATGCGCAATTCACCCAAACGACCGCTTGCGATCACTTCGGCTAATTCTTTATAGATCGGCATATGGTACAACGTCATCGCTTCAGCCAAGATCACATTATTTTTTTCTGCCAGTTGCTTAGCTTCTGTCAGTTCAGCTGCATTCAATGTGATCGATTTTTCACAGAGCACATGTTTGCCCGCAGCTAAAGCTTGACGTAAATATTTGATGTGAGTGTTGTGTGGGGTCGAAATATAGATGATATCGACTTCAGGATCACTGAAGATGTCTTCGATCTGATCATAGACCTTAGTGACCCCATATTTTTTGGCAAAATCAACTGCCTTACTGTGTGTTCGATTAGCCACACCATATAAAGTACGCCCGTGAGCTGCCATGGCTTGTGCTAATTCATTTGCGATCACACCACAGCCTAAAGTTGCCCAATTATAATTTTTCAAAAAAATCCCTCCAGACTAATATTGCTACCTCGATCTTAGCAAAAACTTTCCCCCAAGACAAAGAACGTGAATTATCAATGTGATTGTTTTATCATATTCTTAAAGGAAGGTGATCACTATGACAAACACTTGGCTTTATAAGCAATTATTTACCAATTGGAAGAAATTTGAAGTTACCTATGTCAGCATTTTGATCTTGATCCAACTAGCCGTCTTTTGGATCGTCCCCGATAGCTTGATCGGTATGATCTCGGGGGTCACAGGTACGTTATCACTGGTTTACGGGATGAAAGGACGCAAGATTGCCTTTATCTTTGGGACGATCCAGTGTCTAGCCATGACTTATATCGCTTGGATCAGTCATGCCTATGGTTCATTTGCAATGGACATCTTCTATGTCATCTCGCAACCCATTGGCTGGTTCATGTGGGGCCACGACCAAGCAACGCATCGTTTTTCGCCTGCTAGTCGCAAAAAACTCTTTGTTGGGGCTTTTGTCGCTTGGCTCATCGGCTGGTGGATCTTAGCTTTGTTACATGGACAACTACCGTATTTTGATTCGATCAATTTTGTCGTCAGTTTCATCGCTCAACTACTCTACATCTTGAAATACCAAGAAAACTGGTCGCTTTGGATCGTGGTCAATCTTGCCAATATCCTCTACTGGTCGATCCTAAGCATCCAAGTCATGACCGGTGCCACTGATATCGGCTCTTTAGGTGCCTATCTCTCCCAAGTTGCCTTGCAAGCAGCCCTGCTCTTTAACTCAATCTATGCAACTAAAGTCTGGGCCAGTGGTGAAGCCGACAATGAAGGTGGAACTAAGTAAGGTGAGTGATCTTTTGTTCAATATTTGCTGTTCTATAATAGGCACGCTTGCAGCTATCACAACTACTGTAGTTAAAATCCAATGATATACAAAATAGGGCTAACTATCTAGTTAGCCCTATTCTGTATATTTCGTTGATTCTAACTTGACGATCTCGCCATTCTGGAGCTGCAGTTCAAGCCCATTTTCAGCATAAGGAGACTCAGCTTCAAAGTGCAAACGGTAATTTCCATCCGGCAACCCAGCATAAGAAAGATATCGCAAACTATCAGTATTAAAAGCATATGGATCTTGAGTTGCGATATCAACATAGTAGTAATATAGCCCCTCTTTGACAAATTGTGGGATATCCAAATTATAGTAACCACCCAAAGGTAATTTTTCTTGCTGATTTTTAGCGATCACAGCCGCTACTTTTTGGAACTTAGGATCAGTTTCTTCAAAAGGATACATGCAAACTCCGATATTAGTGATCTTTTCTTTGGAAAATAGTGTTTTAAACTGCTGTTTGATCTGTTTCAATTCTGCTTTAACAGCTGGCTGTTGTTGGGCTGCACTTTCTTTTAGCGCCACTAAGCTTTCGGTAGAACGCTGATATCGACTATCTAATTCGCCTTTTCGCAACGCTTTAGTCCCGATATCGATCTGCTCTAGCTCGGACGGTCTGAAATTTACCCACAGCTTTTTTTGATAAGTTTTTCCAGGCTCTAATTTTTCGGTATAGGTGTAACTACCATAATATCCGCTTCCAGCCTCGGTCCGATCTCCACCGACTTTGGTAACCTTGATATCGCCCATAAAGCCAGCTTGGTGATATTTTTGCGTCAATTCTTTTTGTAACGGCACGATCAAGGAGTTTTCTTGGCGTAAGACCGTATATTTTCCCAGTTGGATACCACCGGCGATGCCGACGATAAATATAATGATCCAACTTAACAGTAACTTGGCCACTTTAGTATTCCAGGTACGATAAGCTGTTTTGTCAACAGCAACCTTCTCTATTTTACGCATTTGGAGCAATAAGCCGATCAACAACCCCAGCATACAAATAACGCCTAGGGGAATCAGGAATATGAGGAAAAAGATCAAGATCGGTTCTTGAGCACATAGATACGCAAACACCGTCCCACCGATCGTATAAAGTCCCAAAAACAGATTAACTTGGCGCAATAAATTTTTCTGGTGCCACTTTACCTCATCTTTCATACAAATCTCCTTTTTACTCTTATTTAACCATATCTAGAGGCCTTTTCCTAAAAATTGAGCTTGTTTTGTCCAAATAAAAACCACCCTGAAAACAGAGTGGTCATTGTTATTCTAATATACTGCCCCTTCATAGAAGTTGTAGTATGGTTTATTGAAATCAAAATCAGCTAGCTCAGAGACTTTGATGACTGTATCAGCAACGCCCCAACTCATCAAGTTGATTGGCTTGCCGTAATCTTCATCGGGGATCACCAACACGATATATTTGCCTAACCCTTTGGCTAAGCCTAACTCGACCCCACAACCGATGTCTTCTTCATCCGGTAGATAAGTACATAAGAAGATATCTGAACTCTTGATCCCGACACAGTCCCCATTGAACGTTGCCGTTTGCCATTCTTTATCTTCTAGTAATTCAGGATGTTCATCCACGCGTAAACCTTTATATTGATGCGCCAAAGGAACATAACTGTCCGCATCATTTATCGTCTTGTTTTTCTTGATCGCTGCCATTACTTGTTCATAGGCTGCGTTTTGCTTTGGTGTAAACCACCCAGCTGCAAAATATACTGTCTTTGTCATCCGCATTCGCCATCCTTTTAAAAATATGCACCTTTTATTATGAACTTTCTAGCTAAATATAACAAATTGTGCACTAATTTCCATAGCGTTCATACGCATATTCGACTTGGTAACCTTGCCTTTGGGCTTCTGTAAGCGACATTGGCGTCTCACCACCATGGCGTTGTAAACCACGGCAATTAGGATCTAAGTGATAGCGTCCAGGAATGCTGGCATTAACATAGACCGTTTGAGTGTTTTGCACTGGATCTGGCGCTTGATAAGCGTAAGTCACTGGTGTTTCACCTTGTTCAGGTCGTGGATCGATCACTTCACTTGAACTCGTCGCTACACTTGGAGTTTCACTAGCTGAACTTTGGGTTGCTGTAGCCGTTTCAACGCTTGAACTACTTACATGACTAGCACTACTACTTGAGCTAGTTTCACTTGAGCTTTCAGAAGTCGAACTCATTGAACTTGTAGAACTTGAACTAGCAACTTTATGCTCACTTTTAGCTGGATATTTGTGATGAGACTGTCCTAGAGCACTCAACTCAGAGATCCCAAAAACTAATAATGCGATAAATACAAGTACTACTGTTATCCCTGCAAAAATCTTATTGTTGTTATTTTTCACCGTTAAACCTCATCTCTAATAATCGTCATCATCATCGTTACTGTTATAGTATAATTCGGTGCTTTCCATATCATCATCGGTCGTACTGTTGCTATTAGCTAGCCCCCACAGCAATGAAGTCCCAAGTAGCCCTAGACAGAGTACGATCACCGGAACTAGGCCTTTGATACCATAAACTTTTTTACCAAATTGACTTTGTTTTTCTTGGCGATAGCGATTATTTTCCATAGCGGTAGGCTGGCACATAAATACTAGTACGATAATGTTTCCGACTGGGATAAATTGCAATAAGACCCAAGCCCCATCCATGCCGATATCATGCAAACGTCGAACAGTGGCCGAAAGATTTAATAAAAATAGTGCAATAATTGCTGTGACGGCAACAAAAATAATAAAATTCACAAGTGCTTGGGCGATCCTATATTGACCAATACCATTAAAGTATCTGAGTGCAATATTACAAGCCCAAAGTCCGATAAATACAGTCAGCGTCAACAATGCCATTCCTAGGACACCATACCAATAATCAGCCCGGCTCATACACTTACCATACCGGAAAATATCTTTTAACATCAATTTAGTTGAACTTAACAGACCCGCTACTGGTTGTGAAGTTAGTTCAATTTCTTTAACATCCTCCACCGCATCTGCTTTTTGTTCAACTGGAATCAACTCTTTGCCACACTTGATACAAAACTTACTGTCATCGGGATTTTCTGTCCCGCACAATCTACAAAACACGTTATCTTATCCTTTACAAAAAAATAATTCTATATAAGCAATACAAATAAATATCTTATCATAAAGTTAAGTCCCTTTAAACTTTCCTAAATAAAAATAGACGCCTAGTAACCACTAGACATCTATTACCTGCAAATATATTTAAAATTTGCCTGAATTAGTTAATTCTGTTTTAGCCGGGATCGGTTCAGTGACCGCATAACGTTCAACGATTTTTCCAGCTTGTAAACGGAAAATGTCAAAAACAGCGTAAGCTCTAGAATTGATCAATGCTTGGGAATAGGCCACAACGTAATTACCATGTCCGATAACCTTAAAAATAAAATCATATTCAACGTTATTTTCTTGCAAATATTCTTGATAAGCACTACTTCCGTCGGCGATCTTATGTTGATGCGAAATAATATCATCAGCTACATATTCCGAAAATTTTTCTGTAGCATGGTTCTGCAATACTTCGACTAAAAATAAGCGGACTCGCTTTTTATTTTCTTCTGTCTTATCTAGGTCCTCAAAATCCTCGCTCCCAAAAACTTGGTCATGTTTACCGCCGTCCTTATAAGCTTCGATCACATCCCAATGCTCCACTATTCGCTCACTTTCATCAGCACGAAAGATATCAGCTGTGACCCATTTAGCAGCACCATCATTTAGATTTTGATAAACTTGCATGAAGACATAGTTACCATCACTAAAACTTCGGACAATTTGGATATCACGCTTCGGATTACGCTTAAAAAAATCAGTAAAAAATTGAGCAAATCCTTCTTTACCGTCAGAGACACCGGTACTGTGTTGCGTATAGGTCTCCCCCATGTACTGTGTTAATACCTCTGTGATCTCTCCGTCACGAATACCACGTAAATATAGGTTATGGGCATTTTCTAATTTTTTATCCATAATTTTCACCTCGAGAACAATTTAACACACCATATCTATTGTGTTCAACCAAAAATCCAGTTCAATGGTTCCAACGCTGCCAAAAAGCCCATCCCACTGTAGCCAACAACCCCAACAAAGCACCAACACCCCAAGCTAAGGCTAAGCCAAAGTGATCCGCTAAAAATCCATTCAAGGCTAGAGCTACTGTCGTCACCAATGCTTCTAAAGTATTATTGCCCGACACCCAAGTCGTTCGGAGATCATCGGTTATCTTTTCATGCAATAGCTTAGTTTGCAAGACCTCAGTCGACGCACATAGCGCTACATGCAACCACATGAAAGCTAAAGCTAGATAATAACTACTATAGATAAGGAGCCATACACTCAAACAAAGTGCGACCACATGTGCCAAGAAAAGCTGTTCGGTCTTCCAAGAAAGTTTTGCGCTCCAGTTAAAGGCAAAAGCACCCAACATCCCCGCTAAATTGATTCCCACTAAGATCAGCCCCGTCTTGATCTCAGGTCCACGCTGAAAGTAAAGCTGCCACTGATTATAAGGTCCGACCGTTATGAATGTCAGTGGTAAAAATAAGATCAAGGTCTCAAGTAATGGTCGCTTTTTTTGCCAAATCTGACGCTCAAATGTAAAGCGGAGTGGCTCAGGTGGTTTAGGTGCTGTATCAAAGCGCACTAAACTCAAAGAAACAAGCCCAACTACGTACAGGATCACCGCCCCACTGATAAGTGGTAAGCGCAATTCGATATTCCCTAATTGATCCGCCTCCAGATAACCGCCTACAAAACTCACCAAACTGACTAACATATAGTTATGTGAAAATAACTTTCCTTGATCAAGCTCTGAATTCTTAGTCCGTTCGACGATCCAGGAAGTCAACGTCCCTGAATACAACGAATCACCAAGTGCTGTCAAAATAGCACTCAAAATCAAAACCACTAGATGTTTATCAAATATTGCCAAGAGCAAAAGTCCACTTCCACGAAAAAGCACACTCCAAAAGGTCATTTTTAAGGCACCAAATTTATCCGATAAAAAGCCTGACGGGATCTCAGCTACACAAGTCACCAACCAAAAAAGGGCTAAAAATAAATTGATCTGACCATAACTATAACCGACTTGTTGCATGTAAAGATAGATCGTCCCTGTCCACAAGCTCAAGCCTAAAGCATAAAGCCCCGATAGACCTTGATAACTCAAAACAGCGTATTTATTTTGCATATAAATATCCCCTAAAATATATTTCCCACTAACTTTCACCCCGTCCATAAGTTAAGCCTAATACTTAAAAAACACAACAAAAAAGCCTGCTCCTAAACAGGAACAGACTTTGACTAGATCAAAATTTTATTCAACAGTCACGCTCTTAGCCAAGTTACGTGGCTTATCCACATCGTAACCACGTTGTAAACTTACATAGTAAGCCAACAATTGTGTTGGTACGACTGAAACAAGTGGTGATAACAATGGATCAACTTCTGGTAAGATGATCTGATCACCTTCAGCAGCTACATCACGGCTGGAGATGAATAAGACATTTGCACCACGCGCGATAACTTCTTGCGCATTGCTTCGTGTATGCGCAGCTGTCTTAGGATCGGTGATGATCGCTACGACTGGTGTGCCTTCTTCGATCAAGGCGATCGTGCCGTGCTTTAATTCACCCGAAGCAAAACCTTCAGTTTGAACATAAGAAACTTCTTTTAACTTCAAAGCAGCTTCTTGCGCTAACGCATAGTCAACACCACGGCCGATATAGAACGCATTGCGTGTTGTCGCAAACATATCTTGAGCGACCTTTTCAATGTCACCTTTTTCATCAACTAATTCTTGCATCCCGTTAGCAACTTTCGTCAATTCACCCGCAACATCAAAGTCCTTAGCAGCCTTGATGTCCTTAGCTTCACCGTAAGCTTTGACCAAGATTGCCTCTAAAGCGATCTGAGCGGTGTAAGCTTTAGTTGAAGCAACAGCGATCTCAGGACCAGCGTGTAACAATAAAGTATAAGTTGCTTCACGTGAAAGCGTTGAGTTAGCCACGTTTGTGATCGTCAAACTTGGATAACCCCATTTATTAACTTGAGTCAACACTTGGCGACTATCAGCGGTTTCCCCACTTTGTGTCAAGAAGATGAAGAATGGTTTTTCAGACAACAATGGTGGGTTGTAAGCAAATTCAGAGGCCACATGAACTTCAGTTGGAATATGAACTAATTTTTCAAACAATTCTTTCCCGACTAAACCAGCATGGTAACTTGTCCCAGCGGCCACGATGTATAACCGATCTGCCTTGGATAAAGCATCCAATAGTTCTTGATCGATCTTAACTGAGCCGTCTTCATTAAAGTATTCTTGGATCAAAGTGCGCATCACGCCTGGTTGTTCGTCGATCTCTTTTAACATGTAGTATGGATAAGCACCTTTTTTAGCGGCTTGTGGATCCATATCGATATGGAATGGTTCACGTTCGACAGCATTGCCAGCTGGATCCATGATCTGGATCTTATCTGGTTCAACTACCACGACTTCACCATCCATCAATTCGATGAAATCATGCGTTTGTTCAAGCATTGCAGTGGCATCAGAACAAACAACGTTGAAACCATCGCCCACACCAAGTAACAATGGGCTCTTGTTTTTAGCTACAAATAACTTGCTTGGTTGGTCTTTATCCATCAACAAGAATGAGTAAGATGAGCTTTCATCAACTAAGCCCAAGACTTTGCAGAAAGCAGCCAAAGTATCCATACCTTCATCAGCAAACTTACCGATCAATTGCACGATGATCTCTGTATCTGTGTCACTCTTTAATTCAACATCAGCCAAGTATTCATCACTCAATTGGCTAAAGTTACCGATCACACCGTTATGAACTAAGAAGAAACGTCCATCGGCTGAAACGTGGGGATGAGCATTCTTAACACTTGGGACCCCGTGTGTTGCCCAACGTGTATGCCCGATCCCAGTCGAACCCTTGACTTCTGGTCCAACTAAAGCACGGAGATCAGCGATCCGGCCTTTTTCCTTAACTAAAAAGCCATCACCTTGTTGGTCATTTACATAGATACCGGCTGAGTCATAGCCACGGTATTCTAATTGTTGTAATCCATCTAATAAAATATCTGTTGCATTTTCATTGCCTGTTACGCCAACGATACCACACATAATTCAATACCTCGCATTTTAAAATTGGTATATACCTTAATTATTATTTTCAAATCTCATAGAAGTTAGTTACATCAAGTAACAAGACTAAATATAGCGCAACAAAATTCTTCTGTCAACCAATATATATTTAAATTGGTATACCAAAAAATATAGATATCAAACCCAAAATATATGCTATTTCCTAATAGAAACTATTCAAAGGTCTCTTTTTTCAAATGATAGCGGTATAAAACTTGGCGTGCGATCGGTTGGGCGATAATTGCTTCAACGAGAAAAGCTATGCTAAAATTGCGAGGCCATTTACCAAAAAATTCACTCACTGGGGCTCAATGGATCGCCCCTTCACCGATCCAAGCTCCGATCAAAGTTATGAAAAACGACATCAAAAAGACGTTGCATAATATATTGATCGTGATCTGTGACCGAAAACTGTCTTTTGGATGCACGATCAAGTCCTTGAGCTTGCCGGATGGTTTTTGTGTCAAAATAACTAAGCTCACCACTGCTAGCCAGATAAATGGTAATACTCTTAACGTATTTTGCCAGACTTCAAAGCTAAAGCCTAACTCAAACATGCTGATCAAAGGAGCGATCAAGTTCACTGAGATCAACGACACGATCAACAAAAATAAAACAAATTCCCGGTGATTTCGGGGTAAGCGCATGTAAAAATCCATAAAAAACTTTCTCTCTTAGATAAAAAATAAGGGTCCAGCAAAACTAATTAGTTCTGCTGGACCCTTATACGCGAAAACTTCATCTGTTATTTTAACAAACCTTTTGGAGATGCGCTAATGTTTTTTCCTATATTCCCGCGCGTTTCTGGCTCGTCTTCCAATCGATGGCAAAATCAGATACTGCTTTAGCGATCGCAGGATCAGCTAAACTGGCGGCATAGATATCACTGCCTGCAGTCACGGCTTGAGCACCTGCCCCCAGTGCTTTAGTCACTTGGCTGGCATTTTTAAAACTAGCCGCTAAGATCTTGCCCTTTTGCGTGCTTTTTTCCCGCGCACTGGCTAACTGTGCGATCAGTGCCACCGGATCAGTATCTAAATTCTCCATGCGATTGTAATACGGGGCTAAATAATCGGCTCCGGCTTCCAACGCTAAAAGTCCTTGCATCGTCGTATAGATCGCAGTTGCAGTGACCTTAAAGTCCGCTTGCTTTAGCTGTTTGATCGCTACTAAGCCTTCTTGGGTGACCGGGATCTTGATATAGAGGTTGCCTCCAAGTTCTGCTTGCAATTTCTTAGCTTCCGCAACCATCCCTGCAGTGTCCTTAGCTACAACTTGGACATGTAGGCTCGGTTGCGGGCCGATGAGCTCACGAACTTTTTTCAAATGTTCAAAAAAATCCAACTCTCCTTCACGTTTAATGATGGTCGGATTAGAAGTCACCCCTGCTAGGGGCAAGATCTGCGCCCATTTTTTTATCTCCGCTAGATTTACTGTATCTAACATAAATTCCATTTGTCGGCCTTCTTTCTATAATGCATGTTCGGTTCGGGCAATGATATCATCTTGCGTTGCCTTAGATAAAACATTGAAAAAGGCGGAATATCCCGCCACTCTGACGATCAGATCACGGTGCTCTTCGGGATGCTTTTGGGCATCGAGCAAGGTTTCTTTTGAGACCACATTGTACTGGATATGGTATCCATGTAACCGATTGAAAAATGTCCGCAATAATGCGATCAACTTCTGCTTGTCCTCTTCTTTAGCCAAAGTCTGGGGGTTGACTTTTTGATTCAACAGCACGCCCCCAACGATCTCATGCGTTGGTAATTTAGCGATCGATTTCAAAACCGAAGTCGGACCTTTTTGATCCATATTATGTGATGGTGAACACCCTTCCGCTAAAGGCGTCCCTGCATGGCGGCCATCCGGTGTCGCCAAAGTGCCACGCCCTTGCCCGACATTAGCCGAGATCGAAGACGTTCCTGAATACCGAATACCACCGATCGGACCCCGTCCATAGCGCGTATTAGGATATTTAGCGATCTCTTCGATATATACATCATAGGCAGCCGTCACTAATTTGTCAGCATAATCATCGTCATTACCATACTTAGGCGCTTCATTGATCAACATCTGCCGGATCCTTTCACCCTCTTCACCAGCATAATCAGTCTGCAACGCATGCCACAACTCTGCTGGTGTCAAACGTTTTTCGCTAAAGACCAACTTTTTGACTGCCGCTAGTGAATCAGCTAGATTAGCGATCCCTACTTGAAGCCCTGAGATATAGTCATAGACTGCGCCCCCTTCTTTTAGATGCTTGCCCCGCCCGATACAATCATCAGTCAAAGCCGAGCACAAAATATCTGGCACTTCCCTTTCAAGACTTAGATCGATCGCATTTTCGACGATCACACTCATCTTAGTCAAATAGCGCAAGGTCTCATCAAAGGCAGTGGTCAATTCTTCAAATGACTGCATCTCAGGAAAATATCCATAGTTTGGAGTGAAGCGCTTACCAGAAACTGGGTCGATCCCCCCATTCATCGCGATCAACAGGACTTTAGGAAAATTCATATAACTCATCCCAGTGCAACGATAGCCCCATTTTCCAGGAACAGCGGTCTCGACACAGCCGATTGCACTGTAATCATACGCATCTTCCACGCTGACACCTTTTTGGATAAAGGATGGGATAATGATCTCATCGTTGTTGAAAGCCGGCATCCCAAAGCCAAGTTTCATCACTTCGATCGCTTCATTCATAAATTCTGGATCTAACCCGGCATGATAGCGGACCGTCAAATTAGGCTGTGGCAGGTGTGTTTGAGCAACTGATCTGAGCACCATAAATGACAACGGATTGACAGCATCTTCTTTTTGGCGTGTCTGCCCACCGATCGTCACATTTTGATAGAGCGGACTTCCTGCCGAAGAAAAAGTATGGGCTTGGCTTCGAATCTTATTGATCGTCAACGTCTTGATCCACAAATTGGTCAAGCGCTCAACGATCGAAGCTTCAGTCTCGCGCCCTGCCTCAAGATCAGCTTTAACATAAGGATACATGTATTGATCAAATCTTCCATATGATAACGAATGACCATTCGATTCGATCTGAAGGATACATTGGATAAACCAAACCGCTTGGATCGCTTGCGCAAATGTTTGGGCTGGTTCATAGGGAACAGTTTCACAGATCGCTGCGATCTCTAACAACTCTGCTTTCCGAGCAGCCGACGCATCTTTGGCTTGTTTGCGCGCTAGATCAGCAAAACGTTGGGCATAATTTTTGACTGCCGAGATCGTGATCAAGATCGCATCATAAAAATGATATTTATCAATGTTTTCCGGTACCGTCAGATCAAGTTTGGCCTTAGCTTGCTTGGTTTTTTCTTCAAAGCCACGCAGACCCTCAGTTAGTAATTTTTGATAATTGACCGCTAAATGCGCATCGCCCGAGTTCATCTTACCTTCCATCCCAAAGAAGCCCGTTTCCATATAAACTTGAACTTCTTGGGGTAACATGGCCCCCGCTCGCGCCCGTAACGTATTATCCTCCCAGAAAGGCGCAAGCGCACGCAACTGCTCTTTAGTCTCTTCAGTGATATAAAAAACATCCCCATCACGTTTTTCGAACAGATCAAGTTCAGCTAAAACAAACTCCAAAGTGTACTCAGGAAATATCGGAGCATCCTTATCACTAGAAGCTTGATTACCCACGATCATAGTCTCATCATCGATATAGATCGACATGTTCTCTAAAATATTTTGGAGCATATAAGCTCTTTTCAAAACATTTGGCTTAGCTTGATGTTTTTGGTAGCTTTCTGTCACCAAAAGTGCTCGTTGTGCATCAATATACGGCTTTTTATCTAAAACTTTATTGCGATATTTATACATTCGCGGTGTTAAATAACCAAAGTGCTTTTGCGAATTTTGTTGTGTCTCATTGGTGTATTTTTGGGTAAGTAGTTCGAGTGTCATCTTTCGCGCCTCCCTTTCGTTTGAAAATCACAAACCTTCTTTCGTAATAAACATAGCATGTTATTAGAAAAAATACAAATGTTTTCCCTATTTTAGACGTAAAAATCCGAGCTATAAACAACAAGAGATCTATTACAATACGTATTATCGCATCGTAATAGATCTCTTGTTATCCATGATCGCACGCTTTACTTAGACTTTGGTTACTTTGACTTGATTTTGCAGGAGATACGCTTCTTTAGTTGCACTGATATTCTTATCCGTAATAACACCACTGATCTGGTCAGGGGTAAATTGACCAACTGTTCCACGTTGCAAGAACTTCGATGAATCGGTCAAGATCACGACTTCATCGGCAACTTCAGCCATCGCATGAACGACTTCGGTGCGCATCAGATCCTTACCGGTAAAGCCGACCGCTTCAGCAAAGCCATCGGTACCGATAAATGCAAGTTGCACGTGAAACAGTCTGATCATCTCTTTGACTAGTGGGCCCACCGTCACCTGTGAGTTCTTTTGATATTCGCCCCCGAGTAAAACGATCTTACACGAGTCATAGCGCTTAACATAGTCGGCGATAAAATAAGAGTTGGTCAAGATCGTCACGCCCCGCTTAGTCCGACAGATCTCCTCTGCCAATAACGCACACGTCGACCCCGACTCGATGATGATCGTTTCATTATCGTTGACTAATTCAGCCGCTTTTTGTGCGATCTTTTTTTTGACATCGTAGTGAAATGACAATCTAACATTGATGTCATCGCCACTATTTAAGACCGCATAGCCATGCTCTCGATGTAATAATCCCTTTGCTTCAAGTTTATCTAGATCTTTTCTGATCGTGACCTTCGAAACCCCTAATGTCTCGGACAGCGTATTAACATCGACTTTTCGCTCTTTTGAAACTAATTTTATGATCTTATCTAAACGTTCCATTAACTTCACCCCAAATTCTATTTTAATCGATTCTGCTAAAAAGTAAAACTCTATTTTCTTTCGTTCGTAATTGAAATATTTTCGTTTTATTGCTATGATAAAGAAAAAAGCAAGTGAGGTGTTAATAATGGTTGTTACTGACCGTGGTATCATTTTTAATATTCAACATTTTTCGCTCCATGATGGCCCGGGGATCCGCACGACAGTCTTTTTAAAGGGTTGTCCTTTGCGTTGCCCTTGGTGTGCCAATCCTGAATCACAACGTCGGCGCCCCGAACCGATCCTCGATGCACAAACTAAAAAACAAACGACGATCGGCGAAGAAAGGACTGTAGACGAGATCATCGCCGAAGTCCTAAAAGATATTGATTTCTATGAAGAATCTGGCGGTGGCCTTACCCTTTCAGGTGGCGAGATCTTTGCACAATTCCACTTTGCCAAAAGCATCTTGCAACAAGCGAAAGCAAAAGGGCTCCACACTGCGATCGAAACGACCGCCTATGTGGAGCCCCAGAAATTTGCGGAACTCATCGAATACGTTGACTTCATCTACACCGATCTTAAGCACTACAATACGCTCAAACATCGCCAAGTAACGGGTGTCCAAAATAACTTGATCATTCAAAATATCCAGTATGCTTTTGCCCATCACAAGCAGATCGTTTTACGCATTCCGGTGATCCCTGGCTTCAACGACTCATTGACTGACGCCAAACATTTCGCACAATTATTCAATGAGCATCAGATTACTGATGTTCAACTGCTCCCATTCCATCAATTCGGTGAAAATAAATATCAACTTCTAGGACGCAAGTATGAATTTGAAGATGTCAAAGCCTTACATCCCGAAGAGCTCCAAGAGTATCGCCAAGTCTTTTGTGACCACGGCATCAATTGTTATTTTTAGCTATCATCGTTAGCGTTTACATGATATGATCAACTTAGAAAGGAGCATAAGGCAATGGCTGCGAATTTTAAAAATTATATCATCCGTGGAACAGAAATGTTTATCTATCTTTTTATCATAGATTTTATCATCGAAATGTTCTTGATCAAGGGAAATGCCAAGCTCACGACTGTATTAGGTTTACATGTTGAAAGTTTTATCACACCTGATGAACAAGAAGTAAAGCTCTATCTCTCCCAGTATTCACTTATCCCCTATCTACTTTTCTTATTTTTCTGGACAAAATTTTTCAAATGGAAACAACAACGAGCTATTCCTCCTTTGCATAACTAATTATCGAAACTAAGCATTGGATACCTTGTGGACAATATTTTATAATGTTAGCGATAAGATGAAAGGGGTAGATTTCATGAAAAGCGCAATTTTTGAAAAAGCAGGTCAAATGATCATCGAAGAGGTCGAAAAGCCAAGCCTCGAGCGGGATGATGATGTGATCATCAAAGTCGTACGGGCGTGTGTTTGTGGCTCAGATCTTTGGTCATATGTTCACGGCGACGATAAAGCAGCTCACTCAGAAAATAGTGGGCACGAAGCTTTAGGGATCGTTGAAGAGATCGGTTCGGCGATCACTACGGTCAAGCCTGGCGATTTCGTGATCGTTCCATTTACTCATGGCTGCGGTCACTGCAATGCTTGTCGCGCTGGCTTTGATGGTACTTGTGATAACCATCCCGGCTACAGCAATTGGTCAAGTGGTTTCCAAGCCGAATACGTTCGTTTCCACTACGGTAACTGGGCTTTGATCAAGATCCCTGGCAAGCCAGCTGATTATACTGAAGGTATGCTAAAATCATTGTTGACTTTGGCTGATGTCATGCCAACAGGTTACCATGCTGCGCGCGTGGCCGATGTCAAACCCGGCGATAAAGTAGTCGTGATCGGTGATGGCGCGGTCGGACAATGTGCTGTGATCGCAGCTAAAATGCGCGGGGCTTCACAGATCGTCCTCATGAGTCGCCACAAAGACCGCCAAGAAATGGCTCTAGCATCTGGTGCGACTGCAGTTGTTGCCGAACGTGGGCCAGAAGGGATCGCCAAAGTTCGCGAGATCTTAGGTGGCGGGGCAGATGCTGCCCTTGAATGTGTCGGGACTGAAGCTTCGATCGAACAAGCACTTGGAGTTTTACACAACGGTGGGCGCATCGGTTATGTCGGTGTACCCCACTATAACAACCGACCTTTAGGCTCAACGTTTGCCCAAAATATTACGATCGGTGGGGGTTCTGCTTCCGTGACGACATATGATAAGCAGATCTTATTAAAGGCTGTTCTCGATGGTGATATCGATCCAGGCCGGGTCTTTACCCAAACTTATAGCTTGGATGATATCGATCAAGCTTACAAAGATATGCAAAATCGCAAAACGATCAAATCAATGCTCGTTATTTCTGAATGATCGACCAAACGCCTTTCAGCTCATTGAAAGGCGTTTTTTACTACGAATATTCTTGCTTGCTGTATAATGAAATTAAGAATAAATTTAGAAAAGAAGTGGCTTTTTTTGCTCAGTAAAACACGGACTTATCTCTTGATCTTCAATCTTTTTTGGCTAGTATTACTGCTATTTGAACAACTACTCAAAAATTCGTCCAACAGTAATATATTATTTTTATTGCTTTCTGTTTTAGCATTAGTCGGCTTGGTCTTCCAAGCTCTTTCTTGGTGCAGTTTAAATCAAGAAAGAATACGCCTCGACTATGCTTTATACGGTACCGCTTGGGTGCTGTGCTTTTTATTTGTACTGTTATTGTAATTTTGATCGTGATCTATTTGGATTACGATTTTTTATTTTAGATATTTCCTCGGTTATAATTAAAGTAGAGAGAAAGTCTAGGGGGAATACACATGCGTTCGCGCTTCTTACTGGTCTTCCAGTTGCTATTGTTGTTCATCTTTTTAGCCACACATCTTTTACTACACAAATATGATTTCTTCCCAGAATTTTTAGTACTGCTCACAATACTAACTAACTACTTTGAAAGAGATAATAGACATCCCCTCAGTATGATCGGATTATTGCTAATGATCTTAGCTACGGTGATCTATTTCTTTAGTGGTGTGATATAAAAAAGCGTGGTCTCACCCGGAGATCACGCTTTTTTATAGGCTATTTACTCGCTACATAAGTAACATCTAGAACTTTACCAAGCAATTTTCTAAGAATAGCTAATTTGCTTCAGTATTTCTACCACTTCTCGCAACTATTGCCAAATGTTAAAACACATGTTATTATTTGCTTACAAAAAATAAGTTTATATATAAACTAAAGAAAGAAGGATATTTCTTATGCAAATTGAATTAGGCATCTCTACTTTTGGTGAAACGACTCCACTTGAAAAAACTGGGCAAGCCATCAGCCATGATGAGCGGATCCGGGACTTGTTAGAAGAAGTTGAACTGGCAGATAAACTTGGGATCGATGCTTTTGCAGTTGGTGAACACCACCGCAAGGACTTCGCCGTTTCAGCTCCAGAGATCATTTTAGCAATGGCTGCAGCGCGGACAAAACAGATCCATCTTTCCAGCGCCACTACTAACTTACCGACGATCGATCCGATCAGAGTTTACGAACAATATGCCTCGATCGATGCGGTTGCCCCTGGCCGGATCGAGATCATGGCTGGACGTGGTTCTTTTACCGAAGCCTTTGAGCTTTTTGGCTATGATCTGGCAGATTATGATGATCTTTTTAAAGAAAAACTAGATATGTTACTAAAGATCAACGAAAATGAGATCTTAGACTGGCCTAAAGGAAAATTTACACCTAAGATCGATCATAAAGGTATCTATCCTCGCTCAAAAAGACCATTACCGATTGCTTTAGCTACTGGTGGTAGTATCGATTCTACGATCCGGGCAGCTGAAATGGGCCTTCCGATCGTCTACGCAACTATCGGGGGCAAGTTTAAAGATTTCCAACCATTGACAAAACTCTACTGTGCTGTCGCTGAAAAAACTGGCAAAGATCTCACTAAGATGTCGATAGCTGCGCATTCTTGGGGCTGGTTAGCTCATGACCGCGAAAAAGCGATCAAGGATTACTTCTACCCGACTAAATTTTTGATCGACACGATCGGTCAAGAACGGCCTCATTGGGCCGGCCTATCATACGAAAAATATCTTGAAAGTATCAACTATGAAGGGGCTATTTTCGTCGGTGATACTAATATGGTAGCTAATAAGATCATCAAGATGATCTAGACTTTAGGTCTAACTCGCTTCTATCTCCATTTACCTGTCGCTTCCATGCCTCACGAAGATGTCATGCAAGCGATCGAGATCTACGGCAAAGAAGTCGTCCCTAAAGTAAAACAGTATTTTGCTGATAAATAAGCTAACAAAAAAGCGTGGTCTCGCTCGGAGATCACGCTTCTTTTTACCGAAAGGCTTTATCTTAAAGCTTTTCTTTGGAGACAATGTTCAAGTTGTCATCCAATTCATAAACAACTGGTTGACCTGTTGCCATTTCAACGTCCATGATGTCTTCATCAGAGATGTTTTCAATGTATTTTGTCAAGGCACGTAATGAGTTACCGTGTGCAGCAACGATAACGTTCTTGCCATCCAACAAGTCTGGAGCGATGTTGTCTTCCCAGAATGGGATAACACGTTCCAAAGTAACCTTCAAGTTTTCACCGCCAGGGATGATACGTGGGTCTAATTCTGCGTAACGACGATCGTTTGCTGCAGAACCTTCATCGTTTGCATCCAATAATGGAGGCAATACGTCGTAAGAACGACGCCAGATGTGAACTTGTTCGTCACCGTATTTTTCAGCTGCATCAGCTTTATTCTTGCCTTGTAATGCACCGTAGTGACGTTCGTTTAAGCGCCATGATTTTGTTTCAGGGATCCATAATTGGCCTGATTCTTCAAGTGCGAAGTGCAAAGTCTTGATGGCACGTGTTAAAACAGATGTGTAAGCTTGATCAAATTCGATACCAGCTTCTTTTAACTTGCGGCCAGCTTCCTTAGCTTCACGTTCGCCTTGTTCACTCAAGTTGACGTCAACCCAACCTGTGAAAAGGTTCTCTAAGTTCCATTCACTTTGTCCGTGACGGATAAATACTAATTTTGCCATTTAGTAAAAACCTCTTTCTTATGTTTATGATACAAAGATATTTTACACTGAAATGCAAAAAATTGATAGTGCTTTAGTGAATTTAGCTTTGATTTTCATCTAAAGCTTTCAGCAAAGCAGTCACGGCACGTTCGATATTTTCAGGTGTCGTGGCTAAATTGATCCGAATATGTCCCGCACCCGAAGTGCCGAACCAATCGCCAAAATCGACTGCTAAACCAGCCTTATTTTTTACAAAGAACTCTAATTTAGCTGGATTCACGACTGCACTAAGATCGATCCACATTAGATATGTTCCTTCTAACGGTGAAATGACGATCTGTGGATAAGCTTTAGTTAGATTTTCCTTTACATAGTCATAGTTAGCTTGGATCGTTTCCAATAGACCTTCGAGCCACGAAGTACCATGTTCATAGGCAGCAGCTGCAGCCACCTTGCCTAAAATACTACCGGCTGGGGCAGCTAAACGCTCAACTAACTTGTCATAGCGCTGACGCATCTGCGGATTAGGGATGATCACATGACTATTTTGCAGAGCTGCCATGTTAAAGGTCTTCGATGGCGCATCGACAACGACTAAATTATCGCGATACTTGCCTTCGCTGACTTCTAAAGCTGAGATAAATGGTTTATCTGTCAACAAAAGGTCATGGTGGATCTCATCTGCGATCACGAGCACTTGCTTTTGACGACATAATTCGAGTAGCTCGGCTAGTTCTGTTTCAGACCAGACACGGCCGACTGGATTATGCGGTGAACATAAGATCAATAACTTCACTTGCTCTTCCGTGATCTTTTCTTCGATATCGGCTAGATCCATCGAGTAGATCCCAGCTTCATTCTTGAGATCGGAAACGACCAATTTACGCTCATTATTTTCAATGACCTTCATAAATGGATAATACACTGGTTGCAAGACCAAAACAGCATCATCTTTTTGCGTCAACAAGTTGACTAACGTGCTCAAAGATTGCACGACCCCTGTGCCAAAACGCATCCATTCGCGATGTAATTCGATCCCATAGCGTTCTTTTTGCCATTTAAAATAAGCTTCAAAATACGCATCCGGTGTTAGTGAATAGCCAAACGCACCGTGCGCGATCCGTTTTGTCATCGCTTCAAGTGCTTCTTTTGGTGCTTTAAATTCAGTATCAGCGACCCAAAGTGGCAATAGATCTTCTGCATCGAAAGTTTCTTTTAAATTATCCCACTTGACCGAATCAGTATTTTTGCGGGCAACAGCATATTCTGCCAAAAATTCCTGCTTATTCATTTTTACGCTCCAACTTTCTAACTTTCTTCAAACGTTCACCCTTGGCATGGACCGGCTTTACGCCTAAAACGTCTAACATAAAGGTAAAGATCGGAATACCCACGATCAAGCCCCAAACACCAAAGAGATGTTCTGCAACAAATAAGACGACAAAGGTGTAAAACATCGGTAATTCCGTGCGGCTAGCCATGAATTTTGGATTTAAGATATAGGCTTCCAAAGCATGAACAACGACTAGCATAATAACAATATAAAAGACATAGCGCAACCCACCGACCGAATAGCCGATAAACATCATCGGGATCGCGGAAATGATCACCCCAGCTACAGGGACTAAACTCAACACAAAGACCATGATCCCTAAACTGAGCAATTGAGGCATGTTCATGATCGCCAAACAGATCGTGGTGATCACTGTATTGACGACGGCGATCACAAATTGAGCTTCAAGTACGACCCCAAAAGTATTCACAAAGATCTTGGCAAAATGATAAATATCTTCGAATAACCACGCAAATGGGCCACTCAAAAAGCCTTTAGAAAAACGATAGAGATCGTCTTTTTCGATCGTAAAAAAGAAACTCAACAGTAACGACATCACAAACGTAAAGCCGATCGAGCCCAAACTCTTAAGATAGCCTAGCGCGATCCCAAAGCCACCCTTGAACTGTTGCATGATATCTATCTTACCAAAGTAGCGGTCGATATAGTGTATCAGATCCTGCGCTCCATGCGGTGGATGCTGATAAAAACTCAATAATGAATTGATCATCGCTTCGGTTTGGACAGCGAGTTTAGGTACATAGATCGTCACTGCCAGATAGATAAAACCGATGAACAATAGATAGGTCACGATCACGATCAATTGCGATGGGATCTTCACATACCGCCGAATATAATTGGTCAGCTGTACCACTAAAAATGTGAAGATAAACGTCAGCAAAATGATGCTGATCAAGCTACGTAAAGTATACAAAACACCAATGATGCCTAGTAAGACGACGAATCGTCTCAAGGAGACATTATTGATAAACTTTTTCCAAAGATCCATAAACTTTCCCCTTACTTAAAGATAATAATTTAAGTATACCATTAATACTTGATAAGTGTAGTAAGTCGAATATCACAAAAAAAGACCGTGCTTCTATAAAACACGGCCCTAAAACAGTTACTTGATCTTATCGTATGCAAATTGGATGTGATATGAACGCTTACCGTTCTTCGGTAAGATGATATCACCAAAGTTTTCTTGATTGATCGCATCTGGTAAGGTCTGAGCTTCAAGCGCTAAACCTTCGCCTGGGATCGCTGGTTTACCTTGATCACGTGTGAACTTGATCTCAGTATCTAAGGCTGGCATATTGTACATTACCAAGCCGTTGCGATCGGAATCGATCGTGATCTGGTGGCCACTATCTTCATCACGTAAAACAGCGATCGGTTCTGTCCCTTTACCCGGCTGGTTGACCACAAAAGCATCATCAAAGCCGTCAGCTTCGTCAGCGGCTACTTTAACATTGCGGAACTCTCTAAAATCAAGTGGTGTATCTTCGACATCTTTGACCCGGCCAGTCGGAATATTATTTTCGTCCGTCTCTAACGTTGCACTGCTATTGATCTTAAGTGAGTGGCTGGAAAGGTCTTGGCGGTCACTCAAATTGAAGTATACATGGTTGGTCGGGTTGAACAAACTATCTTTTGAGCCACCCAATGCACTAAAGGCGATCGTCACTTTGTTATTGTTATTTAAAGTATAGATGATCGTTGCCAAAATATTTCCTGGGAAACCATCCATCTTCTCGGTGATCTTCTTTTGGAAGATAACACTCACACTATTTTTATTGCGTGAAGTGGTATAGTTCCAGTTATAAGTGCTAAATCCATTTGCGCCCCCATGTAACGTATTACCGTTCTCATTTTGTGGCAATTGAACCTGCTCACCGTTTAATTCACACTTACCACGCGCGATCCGGCCAGCTACTCGACCGATCACCTTACAGATATTTTGAGCGTTGGCATAGTAATCCTTTGTATGATCAAAACTCAATAATAAGTTCTTCTTCCCCGCACCACTTGGAACGTTAAAAGCTTGCCAGATCGCTCCCATCGTTAAGCATGAGATCTCGACTCCGTTATCGTTGACTAAAGTGATCTGAGTCACTGTATGTCCATCAAAGGTATCAAGCTCTTTTCTAAAGATATCCATCAAAAATCTCCTCCAAATCTCACTTATAAATGCGTTATTTAACTACTCTTATTTTACCGCATTTACACTTTTATTTAAAGCGCTTGCACAGATGCTTAGCGACTTTTTAAAACTTCAAAAATTGGTATAGTTTGCAGATTTTTCCTTAAACTAACCTTAAGTATTAAAGATAAGTCCTTAGACCCCCACTATTTAAGGCACTCAAATAATGATTTCTACTGATTTACTTATCAACAAATGTAAAACGCTTGCAAAAAATTTTGATCCATAGTATGGTATAGACGTTAATACAACCAAAGATTTTTCTAGGAGGGGCTTTTTATGGCTGAAACAGTAGTTGAAAAAATTGAATCACGACAGAACCACGGTAAAGCATGGCGTTTATCCGATAAGGAAAGCGGTTGCTTTTTAGATGTGACCTTTAATATTGATCTTGAAAAAACGATGAAAGAGCAACGCAACTTCTCCTTCTCTCGCTTTGTCTCGGAACAATTGAACGAGCTTTCAAAAATGGTCCCTTCACTCACAAGCAATTATAGTTTAGCGATCGATCGCGCAGCTGTTGGTCCGGCTTACTTGCCATTGGATAACGCCAAGGCAAAACCACTCTTGACCCAACTCGCCTAGATCGTATCAGGAAATGTCAGCTGGCATTTCCTTTTTTTGTGGATAAATGCAACGCAATGCAAAATGCGCACTTGAGCTATGTAGCCGTAACGTGCAATTCAGAGCAGAGACTAGTAAATAAGAGCCGCCGACATCGTAATGCAAAATACACATTACAATGTCGGCGGCTCTTATTTACTAGTCTCTAAGCACTCTGAATTGCACTTCTTATTTGTCATCATAACCGTTTGGATGACTTGAATGCCATGCCCAAGCTGTTTCGATGATGCGTTCGATGTTATCGAATTGTGGCTTCCAACCCAAGATCTCACGGGCTTTGTCGGAACTTGCAATCAAGGAATCCGGATCACCGCCACGTCTTGGAGCGATCTCAGCTGGGATCTCTTTGCCCGTTACCTTGCGAGCTGCTTCAACGATCTCAAGGTTGGAGAAACCTGTCGAAGAACCTAGGTTGAAGGCATTGGACTCATTGCCCTTGCGTAAGTAATCTACCGCTAAAATATGAGCATCCGCCAAGTCGAATGGGTGCACATAATCACGCACGTTGGTCCCATCTGGTGTGTTATAATCATCACCAAAGATCTGTAACTTATCCCGCTTGCCTTGAGCTACTTGTAAAACGATCGGTATCAGGTGCGTTTCTGGACCGTGATCTTCACCGATCGAACCATCTGGCTTAGCCCCCGCCACGTTGAAGTAACGCAATGCGACAAATTTTGTCCCGTAGGCTTCATCTGCCCAACGCATGATCTTTTCCATCATCAACTTACTTTCACCGTAAGGATTGATCGGATCTTGTGGATCACTTTCCATGATCGGCATTTTTTCAGGAATACCATAAGTTGCTGCGGTGGATGAGAAGACGATATTTTTGATATCAAATTCATTCATAACTTCCAACAACTTGACCATCCCAGCCGTGTTGTTATCAAAATACTTCAATGGCTTTTTCATCGATTCTGCGACCAATGAGTAAGCTGCAAAGTGGATCACTGCATCGATCTCAGGATTTTCTGCAAATACTTTACGCATGAAATCTTGATCTGCAAGATCGCCTTGATAAAACTTAGCCTTATCATTGATCGCAGCCCGGTGACCCGTCACTAAGCTGTCAACTACTACAACATCTTGGCCTTGGTCTACTAAGCGGTCAACTGTGTGTGAACCGATATAGCCAGCGCCACCTAAAACTAAAACTGACATTTTATTTCCTCCCAGCAGATGAGTTTCAATTCTCTCAAAAATATTCTACCATTTATTTGCCAAAATAGTTAGTAAAATTTTAGTAAAACTCATAATATTTTTTATTTCTTGTTGTTTTAGTCTTCTTGTGGTTAACTAGAATTTAATAAGAACTAGTGAAAGGGTGAGAACTACGGCCGAACTTATTTATAAACAGATCATCTCTGATCTCAAACAAAAGATCTTTGATCATGAATTCCCCGATATGAAACTGCCCGATGAACGTACGCTTGCCAGTCAATATGATGTTAGTCGTAGCTCGATCAAGCGCGCGTTGAATCGCATGGCAAATGATGGGATCATCTTCAAAAAAAGAGGCTCGGGAACTTTTATCAATCCCCTATACCTCAAAAATGAATCGGTCTTCAACTACGAAGAAGGTTCTAACTTAGGGGTCACCGATAACTTCCAAATGGACGGGAAAAAACCTAAGATCAAAGTCTTGAACTTTGACGTCGAACGTCCCAGTGAAGAATTGCAACGCGATCTCTTCTTAGATCCAGAAGATTTTGTCTACAAGATCGTGCGCTTGCGTCTCTTTGATGACCAACCATTTATGATCGAAACAGGCTATATTCCGATCAAGATCGTGCCTAAACTAGATCAACAAACGATCAAAGGCTCGATCTTTAACTACATGCAAGATAAGCACAATCAGTCAGTCACTAAATCATTTCTCTCAGTCTTTTCCGAGCCATCAACGCCTAACGATCGTGAATTATTAGGCTTAAATGAACACGAACCGACTGGGATCATGGAAGGTGTCTTTTTCTTAGATAACGGGACACCGTTTGAATATTCACACATGCGTTTCCACTACAAATATTTGAAATTCAATACCTTTGTCAGTGTTGCGCAATAAGCATAATATTTTACAGCTCACATAAACATTGCTATACTGTGAGCGATATAAGCTGGGGTGCCGTTTGGCTGAGAAATACCCATATCACCTGATCTGGTTAATACCAGCGGAGGGAGCTTAGCATTTTTTCGTGCGCCCAGACCACCACACCCCTGCTTATATAATCTAAGCAGGGGGTTTTTGTATGCAAACATACGATCCAAATTCAACAAAACAACATTGGCAAACCAAAGATATCATCTTTCTTGCCCTTTTAGCTGCCTTTTTTGGTTTGATCTATCAAGGTGCAAGCTATCTATACTACGCTTTAGCGGCAACTTTCCTTAAACCTTACGCTAATGATCTGATGCTTGGGATCTGGCTGATGGCTGGTCCACTGGCAGCGATCTTATTAAAACGTCGAGGGGCGGCTTTTTTAGGCGAATTTCTCGCTGCGACCGCTGAGATGTTGCTCTTTTCCAGCTGGGGTGCGGCTAACTTGATCACGGGTGCTTTACAAGGGGCTGCCAGTGAACTAGGCTTTTTGACTTATGGTTATAAAAATTTTGGCAAAAAAGCACTGACCTTATCTGTGATCTTTTCAGCCATTGTGACCTTTGCTTGGGATTATTTCCAAAGTGGTTACCAGGCCTACCCACTTTCGATGTTATTGACTTTATTTGGTATCCGGCTATTATCTTTAGCCTTTTTTGATGGTGTACTCATCTACCAGATCGCAAAACTCATCTCGAAAGCTAAGGTGCGCATCTGATGGTCAAATTAGAACTTAGAGAACTGACTTTTAGCTATGCCCCCGGGCGACCACCGCTCTTTGAAAAGCTGGATTTTTACGTTGAGCCCCAAACTTGTAGCTTATTAGATACTCCTTCGGGCAGTGGTAAATCGACCTTTTTTAAATTGCTTTGTGGACTGTATCCTCAATTTGGCGGACAGATCACCCATGGCGGTATCTTTTTAGAAGATCAGCCCCTCGAACAGATCGTGCCCTTTGAACGTGCTAAACGGATCGGGATGCTATTTCAAGATCCTGACAAACGCTTTTGTATGGCGACTTTAGACCAACAATTGACCTTTGTCCTTGAAAATTTACAGCTCCCAGCTAAACAGATCACTGCCCAAAAGCAACGTATCTTGCAAGAACTAGAACTGACTTCGCTCAAAGATCGCCAACTCTCTACGCTGTCAGGTGGACAAAAGCAACAAGCGGCCCTCGCCTGTGTACTGGCGACCGAAAGTGAGATCATCTTACTCGATGAACCCTTTGCTAACGTTGATCCGACTAGTAAAGCCAAACTGTTAAAGCTATTATTGAAATTAAAAAATCAAGGCAAGACTTTTATCATCGCTGATCATGATCCCAGTGGCTACCAAGACTTGCTCGACTTTGCCTATCGCTTCAATGCCGAGCACAGTCGTCTCATCAAGTTCGACTTGTCCAAATTGACGTCAGCCACTCCGGCTCCCCTAGATCGGCGCCCATTAAAACCCGGGAAATTAACTTGGAAACAGCTCAGTTTAACTCGCGGGGAAAATTTATTGTTGAAACCACATGATCTTACCCTTCCCCAAGGGCAACTCGGGCTGTTGAGCGGAGCAAATGGTGTGGGGAAATCGACTTTATTGCAAGCGCTTTGTACCCTTATCCCCTATCAAGGAAAATTGAGCTATGCTGGGCAACGTCCACCGCATTTTTTCAAACAGCTTTGGGCCAAAACAGTCGGCCTCATGCTCCAAGAAGCGACGGCGCAATTTAGTTGTGCGACCGTCCAAGAAGAACTCGCACTTGTCAGCCGCAATACTTTAGCGCCCCACTATTGGACTAAAGAACGGCTTGCACATGCCAAACAGGTCCTGGGGCTGGATGAACTTGAGCCCCGCTCTGTTTACCAACTCTCCGGCGGGCAGCAACAAAAACTCCAATTTTTAAGTGTTTTAGCAATGGGACAACCGGTCTTACTTTTAGACGAGCCCTTCGCCAATCTCGACCAAGCTAGTATCCAGACTTGCTTGACTTTGCTCAAAGACAGTTGCCAAGCTGAACAGACCGCTGTCTTATTGACCTCGCATCAACGCGTAGGGATCACTGAACATTTGGATTACGAACTTATTTTTGAAGATCAAACGTTAAAGCTAGGGGGAAACGAAAATTGACAAAATTTCGCTTAAATCCTACGATCCAAGTCATCCTCATGCTTGGTCTAGGGCTATTGCTCGCTTTTGCCCATGTTTTATGGCTAAATATCGCTCTTTGTGCTCTGTGCTTGCTTTACCTGGCTAGTCAACGCGTGTCTTACAAAAAGCTCGGGCTCATCTTATTGGTCAGCTTGCCCCTCGCCTTTGGAACATGGTGGTCCTTTATCGCCTTTAGTCAAACAAATGCTTGGGCCAATGCAGCCCTGTACACCAGCCGGCTCTTTTGTTATTTATTGCTAGGCTGTTGTCTGCTTTTGACCACGAGTTTAGAGAAGATCTTATTTAGCTTAGTCTTACATCTCAAGCTCTCTCAGACCTTTGTTTATGGCTTTTTAGCCGCTGCTAATATGGTCAGCGCTTTACAAAAGCAACTCCGCTTGATGCGTTATGCTGCTTTGAACAAGCAACACCCGTATCACTTCTATACCCCCGCACTCTATCTAAAGTTGATCGTGACCTCTCTTCAATGGTCCGATGCTTTAGCACAAGCAATACGAGTCCAAGGTTTTTTAGAGGGCTATCCGCGAACTTTTAGCTTTCAAGACCACCTGCCTAAGTGGCAATGGGGTCTAGCGGTGATACTTATCACTTTATACGGTGTTTTAGCCTTTTTAAATTAAATCCAAGTGAGTTTGTGAGGTAATTACTTTAAACAATGGGAGCACTTTGATGCAACAAACGCATCAGGGTGCTCCCATCGTTATTTACTAGACGTTATTGCCCTATGATAGCTCACCACTTCACAAACTGAAGCGTTTACATTGGGTGCTAGTTAGCTTATGATAGTAATGGATTTAACTATATGAAAGGGGTTTACCTCACCATGGAAAAAACATTGATCATCAACTCTGGTAGTTCTAGTTTAAAATTCAAATTATTTGCGATCCCCACCGAAGATGTCTTAGCCAGTGGGCTGATCGACCGGATCGGGATCGAAGGCTCGAGCGTGACTGTCAAATACAACGGTCAAAAATATCACCAAGAACTGCCGATCCCAGATCATGCTTTTGCCGTTGATCTCTTGTTGAAACTTTTAGTCGAACTCCATTTGCTCAAAGACCTAAACGAGATCACCGCCGTTGGTCATCGGGTCGTAGCTGGGGGCGAATACTTCGACCATTCCGTCGTTATCGACGATGATGTGATCAAAAAGATCGATGAGATCAGTGACCTAGCTCGTTTACACAATCCGGCTAATCTTTTGGGTATCAAAGTCTTCAAAAAACTTTTGCCAAATGCTTTAGCTGTTGCTTCCTTTGATACCGCCTATCACCATTCGATCCCAGAAAAAAATTATCTCTACAGCGTGCCGTACGAATGGTACGAAAAATACGGTGTCCGGCGCTACGGAGCCCACGGGATCAGTCACCGTTATGTCGCTCGCCAAGCCGCAGCTTTGATGCACAAATCGCTTAAAGACCTCAAGTTGATCACTTGTCATTTGGGAGCCGGTTCTTCTCTATGTGCTGTCAAAGATGGCAAGTCTTTTGATACAACGATGGGCTTCACCCCACTGACTGGGGTCACAATGGCGACTCGTTCGGGTGACGTCGATGTCGAACTAGTGACTTACATGATGAAAAAGTTAAACATCACCGACCCAGAAGAAATGATCTCGATCTTGACCAGACAGTCTGGACTTTTAGGGATCTCGGGCGTCTCATCTGATATGCGTGACGTCATCGCTGCCAAAGATGCAGGCAACAAACGCGCACAGATCGCCGTTACGCTCTTTGTCAAAAATATCGTCCGCTATATCGGGCAATACTACGCCGAAATGAAAGGCTTAGATGGGATCGTCTTTACCGCTGGGATCGGAGAAAATTCCGATGTGATCAGAAAATTAGTCTGTGACGAACTCGAATTCATGGGCGTCAAACTAGATAACACGCTCAATTCTAAGGGTGAAGAAGGCTTTATCACTAAACCTGATTCTAAGATCGCTGCTTTGTTAGTTCCGACTGATGAAGAATTGATGATCTCACGTGATATCGAAGTGATCAAGCTCCAAGAACAAAAAGAAATTTCGAGCAAAAATCCTTTATTATAGGCGTTTGTTCCGTAAAATTTAATTTTGGTACGTCCCAATATTCAAAATGGTTGACATCTCCCAAGAAAACGTTATTATAGAAGTGTAGAAAGAAATTAACAAAGGAGATCTCACCATGACTGTAGATTACTCATCTAAAGAATATTTAAACAAACTTGATGCTTACTGGCGTGCCGCTAACTATGTTTCCGTGGGACAACTTTACTTAAAGGACAACCCATTATTACGTCGCCCACTTGAAGCATCTGACGTGAAAGTCAAACCGATCGGCCACTGGGGTACGATCGCCGGGCAAAACTTTATCTATGCTCACTTGAACCGTGTTATCAACAAATACGACCTTGATATGTTCTATGTCGAAGGTCCAGGTCACGGTGGTCAAGTTATGGTCTCCAACTCATATCTTGATGGTAGTTATACTGAACTTTTCCCAGAGATCACGCAAGATGTTGAAGGGATGAAGAAACTCTTCAAACGTTTCTCATTCCCAGGTGGGATCGCTTCTCACGCTGCCCCTGAAACACCAGGCTCGATCCATGAAGGTGGTGAATTGGGTTACTCGATCTCCCACGCAACTGGGGCTGTCCTAGATAACCCTGATCTGATCGTGGCTGCTGTTGTTGGTGACGGTGAAGCTGAAACTGGTCCATTAGCTGCATCTTGGATGTCAAACAAGTTCATCAACCCTATAAATGACGGGGCTGTGTTACCTATTTTAGACTTAAACGGCTTTAAGATCTCTAACCCAACGATCTTGTCACGTGAATCAAACGAAAACTTACGTAAATACTTCGAAGGTCTTGGCTGGGATCCGATCTTTGTTGAAGGGACTGACCCTGAAAAGATGCACCCAGAAATGGCTGCTGGCTTAGATAAAGCTATCGAAAAGATCAAAGCTATCCAAGAAAATGCACGTAAGAACAATGACAATTCATTACCTGTATGGCCAATGATCGTCTTCCGTGCACCTAAGGGCTGGACTGGTCCAAAGGAATGGGATGGCAAACCGATCGAAAGCTCATTTAGAGCTCACCAAATTCCGATCCCAGTTGACCAAAATGACATGCAACATGCTGATGCTTTGGTCGAATGGTTGGAAAGCTACCGCCCAGAAGAATTATTTGACGAAAAAGGTGCTTTGATCCCTGAATTGGCTGAATTGACACCTAAGGGCAACAAACGTATGGCAATGAACCCACATACAAATCCTGGTTCATTGATCCGTGACTTAGCTTTACCTGATTTCCGCAACTATGCTGTGGATACAACAACACCAGGTAAGAACAAAGAACAAGATATGACTGTTTTAGGTCGTTACCTTGAAGATGTTGTTAAATTAAACGATGCTAACAAGAATTTCCGTATCTTCGGACCTGACGAAACAATGTCTAACCGTTTAGCACCACTCTTCAAAGAAACAAACCGCCAATGGATGTTGGATATCAAAGAACCTAACGATGAATTCATGGCACCACAAGGCCGGATCATCGACTCACAATTGTCTGAACACCAAGATGAAGGCTTCTTAGAAGGTTACGTCTTGACTGGTCGCCACGGTTTCTTCGCCTCATACGAAGCTTTCTTACGTGTCGTTGACTCCATGTTGACTCAACACTTCAAGTGGTTACGTAAAGCTAAGGAAATTCCTTGGAGAACAGAAATACCTTCCTTAAACGTGGTGGCTACTTCAACGGTATTTCAACAAGACCACAATGGTTACACTCACCAAGATCCAGGTCTTTTAGGTCACTTAGCTGATAAGAAACCTGAATTTATACGTGAATACTTGCCAGCTGATGCAAACTCCTTGTTGGCTGTCTTTGACAAAGTCTTAAATGACCGCGACAAGATCAACTTGATCGTTTCATCTAAGCACCCACGTGAACAATTCTACTCAGCTGCTGAAGCTAAAGAATTAGTCGACAAGGGTCTTAAGATCATCGATTGGGCTTCAACAGATCAAAACGCTGAACCAGATATCGTCTTTGCAGCTGCAGGTACAGAACCTAACTTGGAAACTTTAGCTGCAATCTCGAGCTTGCATGAAAAATTGCCTGACTTAAAGATCCGCTTCATCAATGTGGTCGACTTGTTGAAACTCAGAAGTCCTAAAGTTGACCCTCGTGGTTTGAGTGATGATGAATTTGACATGTACTTCACTAAAGACAAACCAGTTGTCTTTGCCTTCCACGGTTTTGAAGGCTTGATCCGTGACATCTTCTTTGATCGCCACAACCACAACATCAAGATCCACGGTTACCGTGAAAATGGTGATATCACCACCCCATTTGACATGCGTGTCCTAAACCAAATGGATCGTTTCGACTTAGTGAAATCAGCTGTCTTGAGCTTGCCTAACCCAGACAAGTACGGCGAATTAGTTGCTGAAATGGATAGCATCATCGCAAAACATCACCAATACATTCGTGATGAAGGTACTGACCTACCTGAAGTCGAAGCTTGGGAATGGAAACCATTGAACAAGTAATTTTGATACTAAATGAAAAAGTCCTGTTTTTCAGGGCTTTTTGTTTACTTTCAAATCGATCTTGCACTAGAATTTAAGCAGAAATGGGGGAATTTATCATGACAACTATCTATTGTGTGCGGCACGGACAAAGTGAGGCTAATTTAGCGCAGATCATGCAGGGTAGCAAGATTGACACGCCACTGACTAAACTCGGTCAACAACAAGCTTTAGCCGCTAAAGCCAAGCTAGCTAATGTAAGTTTTGATGCCGTCTATGCCAGTCCGCTCAAACGGGCCGTCCAAACCGCTAACCTCATCAGCTCAACTACACCAACTTTAGATGAACGACTAGTCGAGTTTGACTATGGGACTTGGAACGGCCAGCTTTTGACCGATCTCTATGCCCAATATCCAATGTATTTTGATGAGCATCATAACTTGTTACCTAATTCATGGGAAGTTTCAGGGGGACCGACATACGCGCAAGTCACTGCCAAACTGGAAAGTTTTTTAGCTGGAGTTACTAAAAAGCATCCCGACCAAACACTTTTAGTCGTCAGTCACGGGTTTACGCTCAAATTACTGGCAGCGTTACTTTTAGATATCGGGAATTTACAAAATCTAAGCGAACCCGCCAATGCTTCGCTCACTAAATTATTGGTAACACCTGATACCCAGACCCTCGTCTATTACGGAAAGTAGGTGCAAGACTATGCAACGCTTTAAAGCTTTAGTTCAAGCACAAACTACCTTACTGACGGTCTTGCCTCTGCTCTTAGGAACGATCATGGCTGCTTATTACTACCATCATGTAAATCTCGGTAAGACTTTTTTGTTGATTTTTTCGGCGATCTGCTTTCATTTAGCGGTCAATGGGCATAATCAATTAAGTGACTATCGCCGTTACCAAAACTCGACCGCCGCGCAAAATAGCACTAATAATATCATCAAAAGTTTCGATATTTCTATCCCGTGGGCTTACAGCGTATTAGCTATTCTACTGTTGCTCTTTGCCGGTAGTGGCCTTTATCTCGCTTATCTGAGTGGCTGGCCTCTATTGCTCTTAGGAAGTTTGAGTTTTTTAGTCGGCTATTGTTATTCCGGTGGTCCCTATCCCATGTCACAGACTCCCTTAGGCGAGTTGGTTTCAGGGCTAGCAATGGGTTTAAATATTACTTTGATCGGAGTCTACATCAATATCTATAACGCTCCGACCTACAATAATTGGTTTTGGCTAACCGGTAGTATCGTCGCCTTACCGGCTGTCTTTACGATCGCTAACATCATGCTGGCCAATAACATCTGCGACAAAGATGAAGACGTTGTGATCGGGCGTAAGACACTTGCCTATTATCTAGGTACCAAGCACAGTTTGACTTTATTACAAGCTAATTATGTTTTGAGCTATCTGAGACTGATCTTAAGTGCAGTGCTCGGTTATCTACCGTGGCTTGTACTCTTGTCCTTACTCACCGTCAAAAGCGACTATCAGCTCGTCCAAGGCTTCGTCAAAGCACCCGATAAAGTCACAACGTTCCCACGTAATGTCTTACTGTTTCATAAGATCGTCGGCCTCGAAGTTATCTTAGGCTTACTTGGTTTGTTACTGTGATCAACATAATGATATCAATACGGCTCTGAGCTAAATCGAAACGTGTTCGACAAGTAAATAGGCAAGTGGTCTACCACGCTGAAACATAGTAGACCACTTGCCTATTTATATGATTTTTAGAGCATTATCTCATATTCTTATATCTTAACTTTATTCAATAACAATGAACTACCGACAACTGAGATCGAGCTAAAGGCCATCGCTAAGCCGGCTAATTCTGGGCTGAGCGTCAAGCCCCAAGCCACGAAAACACCAGCTGCGATCGGGATCCCGACCACATTGTAGATCAAGGCCCAAAACAAATTCAATTTAATCCGTTGGAAAGTTTTTTGACTCAATTTCAGAGCTTTAACGACACCCATGAGGTCATTTTGGACTAAAACGATCCCGCCGGCTTCGATCGCAATATCAGAACCAGCTCCCATTGCGATCCCAACATCGGCCGTCGTCAAAGCGGGCGCATCATTGATCCCATCCCCGACAAAGGCGGTTTTTCCTTGCTTTTGTTCTTGTTCGATGTAGTTTACCTTTTCTTGCGGTAAGACCCCAGCAATAACCTCATCGATCCCAACTTCTTTAGCGATCGCTTGGGCTGCTCGTTCATTATCACCTGTCAGCATTACTGTCTTTAAGCCTTGAGCTTGTAATAAGGCCAAAGCTTGCTTAGAAGTCGGTTTCGGGGCATCTTGAATGGCGATCATCCCAATAACTTTACCCGCTAGACCGACCAGTGAAACGGTCTTACCTTGAGCTTGTAAGTCATGGAGCGTTTGCTGTTGCTCGGTGGTCAATTCATCATCACCCAAAAGCCGTTCATTTCCGATAAAGGCTACTTGATCTTCAAATTTGGCAGTTACGCCCATCCCTTTTTGGGCTTTAAAGTCAGTCACCAGACTTAACTTTAGCTGTTCTTGTTCCGCTTGTTTTAAGATCGCTTGGGCTAATGGATGTTCTGAATCCGCTTCTAGGCTAGCTGCCACCGTTAAAACTAAGCCACTGTCTTCGCCGACGACATCAGTTACGACCGGCTTACCTTCAGTGATCGTCCCCGTTTTATCTAGGACGATCGTTTTTAATTGGTCAACTAACTCTAAAACTTCACCATTTTTGATCAAAACACCCATTTTAGCACTCCGACCCGTTCCGACCATCAAAGCTGTCGGTGTCGCTAATCCCAGCGCACACGGGCAAGCGATCACGATCACAGCGATCGCATAGAGCAAGGCCGTGATCGCACTTGCACCTAAGAAGACGTACCACACAACATAAGTCACGATCGCTAAGATCATTACTAACGGGACAAAATAATTTGAGATCTTATCCGTTAACTTTTGGATCGGTGCATGACTGGTCTGGGCTTTTTTGACCAATTCGACGATCTGGGATAGTAAGGTTTCCGCACTGACTTTTTTAGCTTCAAACACCAAAGTTCCATCGGTATTCAACGTTGAACCAATAACTGGCTCACCCTTTGTCTTTTCGACGGGCATACTTTCCCCAGTCACCATCGATTCATCGACCAAAGAATCGCCCCGGACGACAATGCCATCAACTGCGATCTTTTCGCCCGGCTTGACCTGGACCAGATCACCAACTTTAACTTGATCTAGAGGTATTTTGACCGGTTTACCAGCGCGTAAGACCGTCGCCTCTTTAGCTTGCAGATCGAGAAGCTTTTCAACAGCGCTCGAAGCATTATTGCGCATTCTTTCTTCAAAGACTTGTCCTAATAAAACAAAGACCGTGATGAAAGCAGCACTTTCAAAGTACACGGGGCGTCCTGTGGCCATCGCAAAGATACTGTAAAAATAAGCGACCGCTGTCCCTAAGGCCACCAATGTATCCATATTGGCATTATGATGCTTAAAAGCTGCATAGGCACTACGCCAAAATGGATAAGCAGCAAAGGCCATGATCAATGTCGTCGTGACCAATGCGATCCAATTATACCCAGGCATCATTACACCAAAGGGCATCAATAACATGTCCACCAACATCGGTAACGATAAAACTAATGCAAGCCAAAAACGTTTTTGATATGACATCATTTAACGATCACCTTCCCATGAAACATGTTCATCCCACAAGCATAATTGAATTCACCCGCCTTATGCGTATCGATCTTGATCGCATGGTCTTGATCTTTGGGCAAGGTCTCATTGATCCCAAAATCTTCAAAGACGACTTTTTCCAAACATGCTGATGGATCTTTACGTTCAAAAACGATCTCAGCTGGAACATCCTTTTTCAAAACAACAGTATTTGGCGTATAACCCCCATCGACTACAACTTTTACTTTTTGCAAATTTTTATCTTCCATCGTTGCACTTACCTCTTTTTGTTCATGTTTGCCAAAGAACCACCAACTGATAAAGCCGATCAAAACTACTGCTACAACTAGTGTCAATGCTTGTGCCATTTATTTCTCCTTCTTCCGTTTACATTTGTAATCACAACTATATAATACACCTACGTTTACAAATGTCAACAAAAAAGTTCAGCCTACTTACGACTGAACTTTCACATATTATTTATTTTGCCAGCGTAAACAGTAACGCTCTAAACCGCTGATCGTTAAAAATAAAAGAAACGAGACCACACTGATCACAATGATCCCACCAAACATCGCTAAGTAATCCAAGCGATTCCACTGGTCCATGATATAGTAACCCATACCATACTGTGTCCCATACATCTCTGTGAAAAATAGCGTGGCAATGGCGGTCCCTAAAGCGATCTTCAACGCAGAGAAAAAGCCCGCCAAACTCGCTGGCCCCGTAACATTGACAAAAGTCTGCCACCGATCAGCAGCCAACACATCTAGCACTTGATACATCGTGGGTGGGATCTGTTTGACCGCATCCCGGACTCCAATGATGATTTGAAAGACGATGATCAAAGTGATCGTAATGATCTTTGAAGCATTGCCTAAGCCAGCTAACAACATGATCACAGGCAGTAAAGCGATCTTGGGGATCGGATACGTAAAATACACCAGTGGTTCAAATAATGCTCCAAATTTAGGCAAACAAACGCTCATGATCCCCAATGGAACACCGATGAGTGTCGCAAACACTAAACTCATTGCCAGCCGATACAAACTAAAGTAGATATTCCACCATAGATCCATATTCAACAAGTGGGGAAAATACATATATACCGCCCAAGGAGTCGGCAAAAGGGGCCGATCTACGACCCAAGCTCCCAACGCCCACAAAATATGCAAGATGAGCACAGCATACAGCAACTGCAAGCCACGTTTTACCATAATGTTGCCACCAACCCTTCTAATTTCGTCAAAGCCGGCGCCAAGATCTCTGGACGGTCGCGGTTAGTAAATGAAACTTCTTGAAGTGGATTTTCGATCAAGCGTGGCTGGTCTTTAGTCAAGATCAAGATCTGGTCACTGAGTTGTAAAGCTTCTTTTAGATCATGCGTGACCATCAATGTCGTTACCGGGCTTTGTTGCCACTGCGCTAAGAACAACTGTTGAGCCCGGCGCTTGATCACCGTATCTAAAGCAGAGAAAGCTTCATCCAACAATAACAGATCAGGTGTCAAAGCAAAGGCCCGCGCTAAGGCCACTCGTTGCTTTTGGCCTCCAGAAAGTTGACTGGGATAACGAGTTAAAACGTCGGTCAACTCCAAGGTCGCACACAGTTGCTGTACTTTTCTAGTATCCAGCTTTTGCCCCTTGAGCTTAGCCCCTAGTTCGATGTTTTGTCTGACACGCTTCCAAGGTAGTAAGCCATAATCTTGGGGCACCAATGCGAGGGTGGCTTGCTTAGGTGTGACCGGTTTACCATTTAAAGAGATCCCACCACTGTGCGGCAATAAGTCCGCGATCGCATTTAAAAGCGTCGTCTTCCCACTCCCAGATGGACCCAAAATGGCTAAGATCGTCTGTTCAGGGATCTTCAAACTAAGATCGGTGATGACTTGACGCTTCGCATATTCGATCGTCAAGTGCTCAAGTTCAAACATTACTTAGCCACCGGTAATTGGTAGTGACTAGCATCGATATCACTTTTCAAGATGCCCTCTTCTTTAGCATAGTTGAAGGCTGCTTGAAGCATCTTAGCTGGGACACGTCCCGCTTTTTCATAATGAGGCAAAGTGTAGTTTTTAGCGACCGCTTCTGGGAAGCCAAGATCTTTGGTCAAGATTGCTTGATAATCGCTGGCCTTATGCTTATTGATCTGAGCAACTGCTTTATTATAGGCTGTTGTCAATTTTGCCAAAGTAGCCTTGTCATCGCCCAATTTCTTGTCTACACCAAGGATCGTTGTTTGGTAAGTCTTAGGATCACTTTTAGCGATCTCTTTTAAGCCACTTGCTTTAGCCATACTCAAAAATGGATCAGGTAAGATCGTGGCGTCGGCTTGCTTTTGTTCAACTAATTGCAAACGAGCAGGAATAGCTGGGACTTCCTTGATCGTTACGTCACTAGCGGAAAGACCGTTTTGCTTTAATTGTTGATAGAGGTAAAATGTTGGGGTTTGACGTGGCAAAGTTGCAACTGATTTACCTTTAAGATCAGCCACATTTTTTACGCTATCATCACTTGTGACGATCCCAAAATAACCGGTCAAGCCAGTCGCACTCTTCCAACCTAAGTCACCATTGACATAACTAGCCAAAGCGACCACATCAGTCACAGCAGCATCCAATTGTCCCCCGGAGATCGCTGCATCACGTTCTTTAGGTGATTTAAAGTTAGTCAATTTGACATCCAGACCTTGATCTTTAAAATATCCTTCCTTTTGCGCAACATATAATGGCAAAGAATCCGGTGCTGGCATCGTTCCAATATTTAAAGTAACTTTCTTATCAGATTTTGCTGAAGAGGAGCTATTTTTAACGGCATCTTCACTCGGAGTGCATGCACTCAAAGTCAAGACGACCAATAAAAAGGCGCCTAATGCAGTAAGTAATTTAGTGTGTTTCACCAATAACATCTCCATCCATAAATTTTTAGTCACTGAAAGTTTAAGAAAAAAATTATCAACTGTCAACTAAAATAGCTCAGTTTGCAAGCGGGCGAATAACCCCGTAGAAATAGAAATAACGAGAGCTCTATCACGATCACATCTTGATAGAACCCTCGTTATTTATACGGCACAACTCACGCACCCGACTAATGTTTGCCCTTGATGGCTAATTTAACTTTAAAACCAAAGACTTCTTTGAAAATGCCACTCTTGTTCAACAAGGCGATATACAATAGCACAAAGGCTCCGCCAAAGACCGCTGCATACAAGAAGGCCGTCAATTTATTTTGTGGTAGATAGACTAGACTGACCAATTCGTTTGTCAGATAAGCCGCTAAAGCTACCAATAAATTGATCACAATGATCAACTTCACATTTCTCATCTGACCTCTTACCAGATAATGCTTCTTGATCTGGCCATACACCCCTAAGGAGATCAGTAAAAACGATACTGTCGTCGCACTTAAAGCACCGTACGCTCCCCAAAGATAGGTGAACGGAACTTGTAAGGCTAATTTTAAAATGATCCCTAAGGTCAAATAACGCACAGCTAGGCGATGTTTACCAAGTGATTGAACGATCGTAAAGAAGTCCGTAAACAGTGCCAGTGCGATACTTGTAACTAGGGCATATGCTAATAAGTTAGCTCCCAAACGACTAAACGGGAAAAAGACCCCGTTTACTTCCCAAGACAACACCGCTAATAATAGCGAACTTGGCAAAAGTGTCAGTAGCATCAATTCGATGTTTTGTGCGATCGTTTTACCGATCTGATGCTTTTCATTACGCTTGGCCAATGTTGCTAACAACGGCAAGGAAGATTCAGAGATCGCGATCGTTAACGAGATAACGACCGTCGTGATCTTACTTGGATTGGCTGAAAAATACGTGTACAGATCTTGGGCTTGTAATGCATCCAATCCCGTCAGATCGACCATGATATCTTTAAAGGTCAGCTGATCGATAAATTGATAGATCGTGATCGCGGAACCAACAAAGATAAATGGTAAAGCTTCTTTGAAAATATTTTTAAAGATCGTAAAGACATGCATATCATGAGCAGGAACACTTTCATGGTAAAGCTCGCGGTAATGCCCCATGCGCTTTCTCGAGTAGGCGATCAGATATATGTAACTTGCCAAAGCCCCGATAAAGGTCGCAAACGTACTGTAATTGACCGCTTTGATGTAACTTCCATGTTGGACGAGCATGATCCAATAAGTCGCCCCCAAAATAAAGAGCACCCGGATCAATTGTTCCCATAATTGAGAAACGCCCATCGGTTGCATATCGGAATTACCTTGATAAAAGCCCCGGATCATACTCATCGGTGGCAAGATGATCAAAGTCGGCACCATCACCCGGATCGCTGTTGTCGCCACCTCAGTCGAAACGACCGCACTTCTTTGCGCGATCATTGGAGCAAAAATATAGAGCAATAGCCCACACAACGAACCCGTAAAGAGCATAAACAACATCCCGTATTTAAAAACATGGACACTATCTTTAAAGCGATTTTGCCCATTATACTCAGCAACTTGGCGGGCGATCGCAGTCGGAAAGCCAGCTACTCCGAGCGATAGAAACAGAGCATACGGTGTATAAGCTGCATTAAAAATAGCTTGGGCAGCATTTTGATCACTAGGTGAACCGATCATCATCAGCCACGGGATAAGATAAATGATCCCTAAGACCCGTGAAAGGATACTCCCAAGCATCATCCAGAAAGTTCCGGATAATAGTTTGTTTTTCATTTCGATTCTCGCTTTTCAATTTAAACTCAATATTTAGCCAAAATTATGGCCACACAATAGACATTATATACTATAATTAAAAAATTTTCTTTTAAATCATAAAAAAAGCCGATCATGACTCCTACATCATGATCAGCTTAGATCGCGGTAAAAATAAACCATATCCTTCAAAGAGATCCCCTCAGCATAGATCGGCTGCGGGTAGCTCAAAAAGAAATCAGGTTCGATGCGCAAAAAGCGGAAACCGTTGCGCAGATAAAACCGCATGTTATTCAAATCAGCATCACCAGTCCCAACGATCAACCGTTTGACCTGCGTGCTTTGGGCTAAGATCGCATATTCGATAAGTTTTGTGGCGATCTTTTGGCGTTGAAATTCAGGCAAGACCGCTAGATTTTTCAATTCAAAGACGGTCGGTTCTTCCGTCGGAACGATCAAAGCCACACCCACTGTTTGGCCAAATTTCTTAGCTAAATATAGCTCACCTGTCTGCAAATACGCTTACACTTTAGTCTCATCTTCATCGCCCAATAACAGCAGCTCTAAAAACTGTTCTCTGTTAGTACCGTGATACTGCTCTAGTCTAAATTTAACAATGAAGCAGCATCTTCATCTACGATCACCGTCACATTTGGATGCTTTTGCAAAATACTTGCAGGAACAGCGGTCGTTACTTCACCTTCGACCATCGCTTTGATCGCTTCGGCTTTGTTTTTGCCAAATGCTTCCAGCAAGATCTTCTTTGAGCGCATGATCTCGCCGATACCCATTGAGTAAGCATATTTAGGCACATCTTCGTAGTTGTCGAAGTAACGTGAATTAGCTTTGATCGTTGAATCGGTCAAATGGATCTTAGAAGTCGTTGAATCAAAGGCACTCCCTGGTTCATTGAAACCAATATGTCCATTTTCACCGATCCCGAGAAGTTGGAGATCGATCGGATTGTCTGCGATCACTTGACTGTAACGCTTAGTCTCGGCATTGGCATCGAGGTTCGTGCCATCTGGCAAGTAGGACTTCTTGAATGGCTTTTTGTCAAAGAGATGATGTTGCATGTAGTAGTGATAGCTTTGTTCATCATCAGGAGCTAAGCCTACATACTCATCCAAGTTGACTGAAACATCATCGCTAAAGTCAAGGTCGCTTGCAACTATTTGTTCATAAGTTGTTTCTGGGGTCCCACCAGTCGCTAAGCCAAAAACTTTGGCACCGCTATCATGTTCTTGTTTAAAAATTTCTGCTGCTTTTTTGCCACCTTCAAATTTGTCTTTAACTACAATAATTTCCATGGTCCATTCTTCCTTCCGTATTGGTATAGTCCAATTATAGTTCTAAGCGTTACCAAATGCAAGCAATATGTTTTGATACTTTTAATCAAGTTTTATCGTAGCGCAAACTTGGCCATGTTGCTCACGCTCTTGTTCAAGCAATGTCACTGTTTCACCCGAAGTTACCAATACTAAAACTGCAGTAGCTTTACCTGCCGTGATGATCTGTTGGCGATCCATTTTGCATAATCGTGTCTGTGGATCGACATTTTGGCCTTCTGTAACTAAGAGCTCAAACGGTGTCCCGTTCAGTTCGACCGTATCTAAGCCTAAGTGCAATAACAGTTCTGGAACTTGTTTAGTTTTTATCCTGATCGCATGCTTAGTTGGAAAAATATTGGTGATCTTACCAGCAACCGGTGCATAGATCATATCAGCTGTTGGTTCGATCGCAAAACCTTGACCCATTAACCCCTGTGAAAAAACTTTATCAGGCACCTGGGCTAATTTGATCAGTTTACCGTCAACTGGTGAGCTTAGATCCAATTTCTTCTTTTTTAGTCCAAACATATTTAATCACCTTTTCCTAAAATTTGATTGATCTCTTGGCTAAAGAGATTTGCTTTCCCGCCAAAAACAGCTTGGATACCGCCACCTACTTCAAGCACAGCTACGGCACCTAAACTCTTGAGCGTTTTCTTATCAACTTTACTCTTATCAACAACAGCTACCCGCAAGCACGTCGCACAAGCTTCGACCGTTTCGATATTTTCAGCCCCACCTAAGGCCTTGATCACAGTTTTAGCTTCAGCATTCAAAGAGCTATCTGTAGCCTCAGTTTGCACTGGCACATCTTCTTCGATTTCCATCCCTGGGATCGCAACTTTGAATTTCTTGATACAGAAAGTAAAGACAAGATAATAAACGACTGCCCAAACGGCGCCAAAGAGAATAACGCGCATCCAATTAGTCTTATCTTCACCTTGTAAGATCCCAAACAATAGGAAGTCAATGAACCCACCGGAGAAGGAATTTCCGATCCGAATGTTCAATAGATCAGCGAACAAGAATGATAACCCATCTAAAGATGCATGGATCACATATAACCAAGGTGCGACAAATAAGAAAGTATATTCGATCGGTTCCGTGATCCCAGTCAAAAATGAAGTCAAGCCACCGCTGAGATACAAACCACCATCTTTTTGGCGATTTCTCTTTGGCAAGCAGCGATACATCGCATAAGCTGCGGCTGGCAGACCAAACATCATCGTTGCAAACCGACCGGCAAAGAAACGAGTACCGTAAGTGAATAACCCGGTATGGTTAGGATCAGCTAGCTGTGCAAAAAAGATATTTTGTGCCCCCTGAGATCGTATGCCCGGCGACAACTTCGGTCCCACCTAATGAGGTGTACCAGAAAAGCGGATAGATCGTGTGGTGTAGCCCAACTGCTCCGGTCAAGCGCAATAAGAAACCATATAAGAAAGTCCCAAAAGCTCCCATATGAGCAATACTTTCACCAGCTGATCTTAGCCAATCTTGGATCGGAGGCCAGATCAGATAGAAAAAGGCACCGATCACGATCGCAGCTAAAGCTGAAATTATCGGAATAAAACGCGAGCCCCCAAAGAAGCCTAAAAATTGCGGTAACTGTATTTTACGATAATGATTATGCAAATAAGCGACAGTACAACCGATCACGATCGCACCGACAACGCCTGTATCGATCGTTGTGCCTTTGGGTGAAAATAATTCCAGTAAGCCACTGATCGTTGCCGTATAAACTAGAAATGAGACCCCACCTGCTAAACCAGCGGTCCCTTTATCAGCGGTCGCCAAACCAACTGCGATCCCGATCGTAAAGATCAACGCCAAGTTAGCAAAGACGGCATTGCCAGCAAAACTCATAACTTTTAAGATCGTTTGGAGCCAAGCTTGGTCTAAAAATGGATAAGTTTTGACCGCACTTTCATTACTCAAGGCTCCACCTAGGCCTAGCAAAAGACCTGCGACTGGCAAAATAGAGATCGGTAACATAAACGCCTGTCCTAGGCGGGAAAATTTCTTAAACATATTTATTACCCCCTTAATTCATCGATAAAACGGGTCGCTATTTCTTTTGGTCGAGTGATTGCACCTCCGACAACGATACCTGCGACCCCTAATTCTTGAACTTTTTTTGCTTGCGCTGGTGTATGGATCTTACCTTCTGCGATCACATCTAGACCGGCTTCGACCAATCCTTTGATCAACTGATAATTAGGGCCATCAACACTGACACTTTCTGCTGTGTAACCAGCTAAAGTCGTCCCGATAAAATCAACTCCCGCCTTAGCTGCATTTATTCCTTCTTCCAAAGTAGAAATATCGGCCATCAATAATTGCTGTGGATACTTTTGCTTAACTTGCTGAATAAACTCATTGATCGTCAAGCCATCAAACCGCTCGCGTAAAGTACAATCTAATGCAATGACTTCAACACCTGTCTCGACCAATTCGTCAACCTCTTTCATCGTTGCCGTAATATATGGTTCATTCGGCGGATAGTCTCGTTTAATAATTCCAATTATGGGTAGATCAACAACTTCCTTGATCTCCAAAATATCTCGAACTGAATTAGCTCTGATCCCGACTGCTCCAGCTTGCTCAGCTGCCAGCGCCAATAGTGGCATTACTCCACCCTTTGGCGTATACAGTGGTTCTCCCGGCAAAGCTTGACATGACACGATCAAGCCACCTTTGATCTCACGTAGAAATTCATCTTTTTCCATACCCCTCGCTCCATTTTTATATTTTTGGGAGAATATCTCCAACCACAATATAACACCTCCGTTGGTTTTTGTAAACGTTTTTATCCATTTTCGGAGAAATATGGAGAATCACTCCGAAAAAGTGTATAGTTATAGATATAGAAAGAGGTCATTCACATGAGATTAAGCGAAAAGATCCACCAAAATTATTTTTCTCTAACACCAGCCGAAAAAAAAGTTGCCGATCATTTTTTATGGGCTGGGACTGATATCATCTATGAAACAATGAATGATATCAAACAAAAAACCAATGTTGGCGATGCCACGATCGTTCGACTCTGTCATAAATTAGGCTACGATGGTTTCTCTGATCTAAAAGTCGAAGTCGCCAAAGAAGATTATTCAAGCAATGTGCACCAGACAGCACATTCTCCATACGCAAGCATCGAAACGGCTTTGACTAAAACGATCAGCACTACTTTAAATAAACTAAACAAAGATGTGCTGACAGAAGCTATCTCCTTGTTAGATCAAGCGCAACGGATCTATATTTTTGGTGTTGGAGGCAGTGCGCTCTCCAGTAATGCCTTAGAAAGTATGCTTTTGCGGGTCGGTGTCCGCGCCCAAGCCGTGACAGATCCTCACTACCAAGCCCAATTAGCTGCAGTCACAAACTCGTCTGATCTGATCATTGCATTTTCTCTGACTGGGCGAACTAAAGATACACTGGAGCCACTTAAGCTCGCTAAAAACAATCAGGCTAAGGTCATCGCGATCACGACTTATCCTGCTTCCCCGATCGCAACACAGGCTGATTTAGTTTTACAGACAGCAGTTGATGATTTTTTGAATGGCGGTTCCTTAGTCGGGCGCCTATCACAACTTTTGATCGGTGATGTTTTAGTCTATGAATACGAGAAACTCCACGCAAAAGAAACTATAACTGCACGCGAAAAAGTGGTCAGAGCTATCTTAAACAAACGTAAACAAGAATAAACTAGAAAACGATCGAATCAAAAACTGATCCGATCGTTTTTACTTACATTATTAAACTCAGTATCACACCGACAACGACCAAAGTTCCCACCAGAACTAATGCTTGCCGAGCTTTGATGCGTTGGTCAAAGTTATCTTTCATAGTGTTCACCTAAAATATCTGTTTTGCATAATGCTCAAACAGCGTGACCGTTGCTTCTAACGTATGATGTGCTCCCGGTAACTCATAGTATTTAAGGTCTGTATCATTAAAACCGCGATACTTTTTCATTTCCCTGATCTGCTTTTGCAAAAGCTCAGCTGCGGGATCACGACTGCCCGCTCCGGCTAAGATCTTAAAATCTAGATCCGGGTATTTCTTAGGTGTTTGGGCCAATTTTTTGGCGGTCTGCTTGGTTGCTGTACCACCACCATCTTCTTGGATGACCCAACTATCCCCGCCTAGGGTAACAAATGTCTTAAAGTATGGCAGTTGTTCTTCAAAAACATACCAACTCGTGATCGCACCCATCGAAAAGCCACCGATCGCCCGGTGTGCCCGTGTTTGCTGGAGTTCTTTTTTGGTAGTACTTTTAGCATATGTGCTATACTTAGCTTCAACTTTAGGTATTAAGGCCCCCATCAGCTCAGTTCGCGCAAAAAAGCGACTCAATTTATCATCTTTTTGATAATCACCCGTGACAAAAGCTTGGCTTGGATAAAATGTCGGAAAGACGACCAAAGTATTCTGCAACTTACCTTGCTTAGCTAATTTATCTAACACCTGCTTGTAGTGACTGTTTTCATAAAAACCAGTTGCTGAATCCCCCGAACCATGCAAGAAATACAACACATCGTACTGCTTTTGTTTATCATAATTAGCTGGTACATAGACTAAAGCCTTTTTAGAATAAGTTTTACCTTGATAGCGGATCTTATAGGTCACCGTCTCAGTCTTAGAGCCACTTGCATGGACTGGCTCACTAAAACTGAGCAAGCCCCAGATACAAATGCTAACAACGATGATCTGTCTAAATAGTTTCATTATGCTTCGCCCTTTTCGAGTTTTTGTCATGGATCATGATATACACCAATAATAACACAGCTAGGCCAGCGGCAACATATAAGACCGTGTTGCTAGCGATCCAACCGTATTTTGCGACCAAGATCCCGATCAAAGCAGTGGCAAGCGTTTCGCCAAAAATATATTAGAAAAAGCCCATAAAACCCGTCGAAGAGCCTACAGCAAACTTCGGTACGACTTCATTGACCATCAACCCGACCAGCGTTAAAGGTGCATAGATCAAGGTCCCCATGAGCAAAAGATTGATCACGATCACCGTTTTATCGCTGCTGAAAAAATACGTGGTCAAACAAATAACCTTACTGTTATAACGTTTTAACAGCTTTAGTTTAGCACAACATTCACCTTCGTGTTAGCGCTTATACTTGTGATTTTTATTACTATATTTATAAAAATGCATCCAGCTAACTCTCAACTGAATGCTAAATACTTATACATAACAATAAAATACAGTTATTTCAGGAATGACCCCAAACCTAGCCGAGATCCGTGTCATTCCGATCCCAGTGTTGACATAAAGCTTAGTTGCTGGCGCGCAGAGCTATCGTGTGACAACTTTAAAGGCAAACGTTACAATTAGTTTAGATATTCAAAATGAAAGGGCTTATCATGTCATATATCACTCAAAAAAAGATTTCGCAAATATTTAGACAAGATGTCATGCAAAAGGGCTTCAAACATGTCAGTGTGGCACAGATCATGCACCAAGCCCAGATCCGGCGCCAGTCATTTTACGATAACTTTGACGATAAATACGACCTATTATCTTGGACTATCCAAGCAACAATGGAAGATATCATCGATAGTAATCTCGATTATCTCCCGTGGCAAGAGATCATTTCGCTAGTCTTTTTTGAGCTACAAGAAAATGCCAAATTTTACAAAAGCGTCCTTAAAAATCAGGTCGAAGTCGATGTCGTCCGGGAGATCGCGTGGCATATCCAGATCCTCTTATTACACATCCTACGCAAAAAAGGCCTGATCAAAAATCGTCAAGCCTATGATTTTGTGGAGACTTATTGTCTAGGTCTGACCTACACGATGACCAATAATCTCTTTTTGCCTGAACCAAAAGAATACGATGAACTCGCCCAAAAAGTTTGTAATGCGATCGAATTTGCTTTTGGTAACTATTGATGCCACGCGTATGTCTTGACGGGGGCTTCAAGCGCTTCTAGCCAAGGCTCGTGTAATTTCAACAATGTGACTGAAACTCCCGCGAGCCCGTTGGCAGTGAAGAGATCGCCCACCTTGATAAAGGGTAAGTCTATTCCTTCTACTTGCAACAATTCGACCACATCAGCGGTAAAGATCAATTTTTCAAGCTCGGTCAGCTTTCCTAGTCCATTGATCAAAACAGCATAGCGCTCTTGCGGATACCAGCGCTGATTCAACCGCAACTTATTGACCAATTCACGCGCGATCAATTCTGAAGCGCACAGTCGTTCCTTGCGATACCCGGGTTCTCCATGGATCCCGACACCATAATAAATCTCATCTTTTTTTAGGGAAAATTCCTTTTTCAAAGTCACCCGAAATTCGGACCCATAAAAAGCGACCCCCAGTGTCGTCAAATTAGCCACGAGCTGCTCTGAGGTTTGCTTTAACTGGGATAAATTCGCCCCTTGTTGCGCCAAATAGCCCAAGATCTTAGCAACTAAAACAGCCCCGGCTAACCCACGGCGTTCTTTTTCTAATAACTCACTATCAACTGAAATATCATCATTAACAACACAACTAGCCACTTGCCAGCCTTCTTTTTGCAAACACACACTAGCTTGAGTGAAATTTTCTACATCAGCTGGAAAATTTTTGACAATAAAGAAGGCTTGTTTTTGCTTAGTCACTTGTTTAGTTACACGAATGATCTCCGCTACACTTGGCGGGCTAAACAGCATCCCTGTGACTGAAGCACACAGCATTCCCTCACCTACATAGCCCCAATCAGCCGGCTCATGCCCAGCCCCACCTAAAGCGATCACGGGAACTGTCTTATCGGCAAAGCTCTTAGCGATAAAACCTGTCGTCTGGGAAACAAGTTTTAGATCAGGCGCAACGAGCTGTACCCCACGTCTAAGGTCATCTATGATCTGCCCCTTTGAATTCAGTAATTCCATCTCATCACCTCGCCCCTTAATTCTAGCGCATCCCCAAAACCTTTGTCGGACACAACGTAAAATCTGTCCGTTACGATGTTTACGCTTACATTATATAATAGAGTTGTCAATAAAAGAAAGGATGGATGATAACATGAAAAAGATCATGAATGATCCAAGCAATGTCGTATCTGAGATGGTCGCCGGCCTAGTCTCAGCTTATCCGACCTACCTAACGCAACTGCCAGAAACGACAGCTGTTGTACGGGCCGATCGTGCTTCCATGCAGGGAAAAGTTTGGCTCGTCAGTGGAGGCGGTAGTGGCCATGAGCCGGCTCATGCTGGTTTTGTTGGTGACGGTATGTTGAGTGCCGCTGTCTGTGGCCAAGTCTTCACCTCACCGACACCTGATCAGATCTATGAAGCGATCAAAGCAAGTGATACTGGTGCTGGTGTCTTTTTGATCATCAAAAACTACTCGGGTGATGTGATGAATTTTGAGATGGCAAAAGACATGGCCGAATTAGACGACATCAAAGTCAGCTCGATCGTTGTCGATGATGATATCGCAGTCGAAAATAGTCTTTACACCCAAGGCAAACGCGGTGTCGCAGGGACAGTTTTGATGCATAAGATCTTAGGAGCGGCTGCTGATCAAGGAGCGAACCTAGCTGAGATCGAAGCCCTCGCTAAAGAAGTCATGCCACATCTCAAGACTTTAGGGGTGGCTTTGAGTGCCGCAACTGTTCCTGAAGTTGGCAACCCAGGCTTTGAATTAGCCGATGACGAGATCGAATATGGAGTCGGTATCCACAGTGAACCTGGTTATCGTCGTGAAAAACTCCAACCTTCTAAAGAGCTAGTCGCAGAAATGCTCACAAAACTCGACGAAGCTCTACAGTTTGACGCTACTAAAAAATACGCTGTGCTCATCAACGGTATGGGCGCAACACCTTTGATGGAACAATACATTTTCAGCAATGATGTCTTTAACTGGCTCAAAGCAAAAGATAGCACCCCTGTTTTCAGCAAAGTTGGCAACTATATGACTTCGCTCGAAATGGCAGGGATCTCATTGACCGTCCTCGAATTGGCCGATGAAAAATGGCTCGAATATTTAAACTATCAAGTCGATACGATCGCTTGGTAAGGAGGAATTTGATATGGAACTAACAGTTGAAACTTTGACTACCTGGATGAATGATTTTGAAGCTAAGATCGCCGCTAAGAAAGCTTATCTCAGCGACTTAGATACCCCGATCGGCGATGGCGACCACGGCAATAATATGGCTCGAGGCATGCGTGCGGTGACTGAAGCACTTGCGACCAAAAATCCAGCCGATCTGACCACTGGACTCAAATTAGTCGCAATGTCTTTGATCAGTAAAGTTGGTGGTGCTGCTGGACCTTTGTATGGAACTGCCTTTTTAGAAATGGCCAAAAAGAGCAATACGACGGCTGAACTCAGTGAACTCTTGGAGGCTGCAGTCTTAGGCATCAAGCAACGTGGTGGGGCTGAGCTTGGTGACAAAACAATGGTCGATGTTTGGGAAGTCGTTGTGCCCGAATACACAGCTGGGCAACTGACATCTGAAAAGATCGCTCAAGCAGTCGAAGCAACTAAAGAACTCGTTGCTAAACGCGGGCGAGCTTCTTATTTAGGAGAACGCTCAGTGGGCCACCTCGATCCCGGAGCAGTTTCAAGTGGTTACCTTTTTGAAGCACTATTAGAAACGGAGGGCGAGCTTAAATGAGTTATGGGATCTTGATCGTCTCACACGTTGAACAGATCGCCCAAGGTGTACCTAAGTTGCTCCAACAAGTTGCACCCGATATTGCGATCACTTTTGCTGGCGGTACCGATGACCATGAGATCGGTACTAGTCTTGATAAGATCACCGCAGCTTTAGAAGACAATTCAGCTAGTGAGATCTTAGCCTTTTATGATCTTGGTAGTGCTAAGATGAATCTCGAAATGGCAGGCGAATTTAGCACAAAGCCAGTCCACTTGTACGATACAGCTTTGATCGAAGGGGCTTATGTTGCAGCTTCCCTACTCCAAGCTGGGGTTGACTTGCCCGAGATCGAAAAACAACTAGAACTATTACAAATAAAAGGAGATGGATAATATGTCAGGCTTTTTAGGTGAATTTTTCGGAACCATGATCTTGATCCTCTTAGGGGTCGGCTGTGGTGCCGGTGTTAATTTAAAAGATAATTATGCTCGGGGCCAAAACTGGATGTTTATCACGCTTGCTTGGGGCATGGCGGTGACCTTTGGCGTCTATGCCGCTGGTCAAATGGGCTCGCAAGGACACTTAAATCCCGCTGTAACACTAGGTTTTGCTAGTGCTGGTCTCTTTTCTTGGAATGAGGTCTTACCTTATCTTTTAGGTCAAGGTCTCGGGGCCTTTGCCGGCGCAGCACTCGTTATTTTATACTATTATCCTCAATTCCAAGCTACCCCAAACAAAGATGGTAACTCAGTCGGCATCTTTGCCACCGGTCCTGCGATCGATCGCCCATTCTTTAACGTCTTGAACGAATGCATCGCAACTTTCTTCTTTATCTTGATCTTGCTTAACCTGGGAAATTTCACCACTGGACTTAAACCGCTGATCGTTGGTCTTTTGATCATGGTCGTTGGTCAAAGTCTAGGTGGAACGACTGGCTTTGCCTTGAATCCAGCCCGTGACCTGATGCCACGTCTGGCTTACAGCATCCTACCCGTTCCCCATAAAGCTAATGCTAACTGGGGCTATGCTTGGGTACCGATCGTTGGACCACTTTGCGGTGGGATCTTGGCAAGCTTTGTCCACGTTTGGATCAACGGTTAAGCTAAGTAATTGACTTTTATTAATTGTGCACGATACACTCTTCAAAGAAAACGTTTACAAATGAGGAGGATGACCACATGGAAAAATATATTATGGCGATCGATCAAGGAACTACCAGCTCACGGGCGATCATCTTCGATAAAGCAGGTAACCACATTGGAACCAGTCAAAAAGAATTCACCCAGTATTTCCCTGAAGCTGGTTGGGTCGAACACGATGCACACGAGATCTGGAATTCCGTCCAATCGGTGATCGCAGGTGCCTTTATCGAATCAGGGGTCAAACCAGAACAGATCGCTGGGATCGGGATCACCAACCAACGTGAGACTACGGTCGTTTGGGATAAAGAAACCGGTCTACCGATCTACCATGCGATCGTTTGGCAATCGCGCCAATCAGCTCAGATCGCCGATGAGCTGAAAGAACAAGGCTACTCAGATCTCTTTCATGAAAAGACCGGCTTGATCATCGACTCTTACTTCTCAGCGACCAAGATACGCTGGATCCTCGATCATGTTCCCGGAGCTCAAGAGCGCGCTGAAAAAGGCGAATTGCTCTTTGGGACGATCGATAGCTGGTTAGTCTATAAATTAACTGACGGTAAAGTTCATGTGACCGACTACTCCAATGCCAGTCGGACGATGCTCTTTAATATCAACACCTTAGAATGGGACCAAGAAATCTTGGATATTTTGAATATTCCCCGGGAAATGTTACCTAAAGTCGTTTCTAACTCAGAGATCTACGGCTTGACTAAAACTTATCATTTCTTCGGTTCTAAAGTTCTGATCGCCGGAATGGCTGGTGACCAACAAGCCGCCCTCTTTGGCCAAATGGCATTTGAACCTGGCATGGTCAAAAACACCTATGGCACTGGCTCATTTATCGTGATGAACACCGGCAACAATCCACAATTATCTAAAAATAACCTGTTGACCACGATCGGTTATGGGATCAACGGTGAGATCAACTATGCGCTTGAAGGCTCGGTCTTTGTTGCCGGTTCATCGATCCAATGGTTGCGCGATGGTCTAAAACTCATCGAAAAAGCCAGTCAATCAGAAGCTGCCGCACTTGCTTCCAAAAATGAAGATGAAGTTTACGTAGTGCCTGCTTTCGTTGGACTAGGTGCACCTTACTGGGACCAAGATGCCCGGGGCGCGGTCTTTGGTTTAACCCGGGGGACGACCGAAAAAGATTTCATCAAAGCAACTTTACAAGGCATCGCCTACCAAGTCCGCGATATCCTCGGTGCAATGGAAGAAGATACGGGGATCGATATTCCAGTGCTCAAAGTCGATGGGGGCGCCGCTAACAACGACTACTTGATGCAATTCCAAGCAGATATCTTAAATACCCCAGTCCAACGTGCAGGTGACTTGGAAACGACCGCTCTTGGTGCAGCTTTCCTTGCTGGTTTAGCCGTGGGGTACTGGCAAGACTTTGATGAGATCAAAGCAGTTATCAAAGATGGCAAACGGTTTGAAGTCCAAATGGATGACAAACGACGCAATAAATTGTACGGCGGTTGGCAAAAAGCAGTCGCTGCAACACGTTACTTTGAATAATCCAATTAGATTGGAGTGATTTGATGCCTATTTCACGACAAAAAAATATTGAATATCTAAAAAACAATCCTGATGGCTGGGACGTGATCGTTATCGGTGGGGGTGCAACTGGCTTAGGTGTCGCTGTCGACGCAGCCTCACGTGGTTACAAGACCGTCTTATTAGAACAAAGCGACTTTGCTAAATCGACCTCAAGCCGTTCGACCAAACTCGTCCACGGTGGGGTACGCTATTTAGCCCAAGGTGATGTCCGCTTAGTGCGGGAAGCCTTACATGAACGGGGACGCTTAGCACGAAATGCACCTCATTTGGTCAAGAACCAAAAATTCATCATCGCCAACTACAAGTTGTGGGAACAGCCATTTTACAGTGTTGGAATGAAAGTCTACGATGCCCTAGCCGGTAAATTAAATATCGGTCGCTCTAAGATATATTCCAAGGCAAAGGTCATCGATGCGATCCCACAGATCAAGCATAATAAATTGGTCGGTGGTGTGATGTACTATGATGGTCAATTCGACGATTCACGACTAGCTGTCAATCTCATGCAGACTGCGACTGAATACGGGGCAACTTTGGTCAATTACGTCAAAGTGACTTCGGTCCAAAAGAAATTCGCTAAAGTAGCTGGTGTCACCGTAAAAGATGAATTTACCGGCGAAGAGTTCAGTCTACGTGGTAAAGCTGTCATCAATGCAACCGGGATCTTTGTTGACCAGATCCTTGAGATGGATACCAAAGATCATCAAGCTACCGTACGACCTTCGCAAGGTGTTCACTTGATCGTCGATGGATCATTTTTAGGGGGCAATGATGCGATCATGGTCCCGAAAACTTCTGATGGACGGGTCTTGTTCTGTGTGCCATGGCATAATAAAGTCATCTTAGGCACAACGGACACGCCACTAAAAGAATTCACCTTAGAGCCACGGCCACTGGATGAAGAGATCGATTTTATCCTTGAAACAGCCGGTGAATATCTCGAACGCAAACCAACTCGGGCTGATGTCTTGGCTGCTTATGCTGGCTTACGTCCATTAGCTGCACCAAAAGATGGTGACGGCGATAAGACTAAAGAGATCTCACGAAGCCACAAACTCTTTTCAAATGAGTCGGGGCTGATCACGATCACTGGTGGTAAATGGACGACTTACCGTCAAATGGCCGAAGAAACAGTTGATCTAGCCATCAAGGTAGCCGAACTCCCACCAAAAGATTGTGTAACTCGTGAGTTAAAGATCCACGGTGCTAAACAGACGACCGAAGCCGAACGCAAAGATTGGCGCTATGTTTACGGAAGTGACCAAGCAGCCATCTTACGCCTACAAGAAGAAGAGCCTGAACTTACCTTACCACTTCATCCTAAATACGAATTTACCGGAGCCCAAGTAGTCTGGGCAGTGCGCGAAGAGATGGCACAAACGCTAGACGATGTGTTAGCGCGTCGGATCCGCGCCCTGTATCTTGATGCTCGGGTCGCAAAGGAAATGGCGCCTAAAGTAGCTCACATCATGGCAACTGAGCTCGGTAAAGATCAAGCTTGGGAAGAAAAACAAGTCAACGAGTTCTGCCAACTCGCTGACGGCTATATTTTACAATAACCTCCTTTTGACGTAACTTCGCTGAGCTAGCGTGAAGTTACGTTTTTTGATTATTTTCAAATGTCTCGGTACTTTTTAGCAAGCCTAGTACATCGACCGTTGGCATCAAAAGCGCATCTTTACCATCCAAAACTGAGACCATGGAGATAATACTTCGAGCATACGGCAATAACAGCGCTACCCCATTTAAGCCTAAATAATCGGTGATCTCATTACGTTCGAGCTTGGTCGTAAGCGTAAAATACCCCCATAATTCTAAATAAAGTTCTTCACGTTTTCCGTGATACACGGTCGTCAATTCAACCCGAGCATTTTTATTATCAGGCGTTGTTTTAATCATACTGCTAACTTCGAGATTTTTCCCCTTATCTGCAACTAATATCTCGGCCTTTTCTTGGCGCTGAAATACCAATTTATGGATCTGATACTTTTGAAACTCTACATTTTTAGCTTCCATTGTTGCCACCCCCGTACTACTCCTTGACCACATTCACCACTTTCAAGATAGTCAGTTCTCTCAGGACCTTGATTAGTATGGATCTCACTGACAACTAATGGTCCCATACCATAAACATGACGAACATGACGTTGATTAGCATATTGAACAAATCCTGTACTAAATTCTTTTTGAAACTCAGGATCTTCTTCTAATCGGCGTGCTAGCTCATCTAAACGCTCACGTACTGACTTGACCATAGATCTTCCTCCCTTGCTATTCTTGCACTTTGTAATAGCTCATTATACCCTGGTTTAATACAATAAATGACTTTGATCCGATTACTCAAATTTCCATATTTGTCATGGAAAGCGGTTGTTTGGGGTGTCTTGTCATATCTACCAAATCCCCGAACAACTTTTAACTTGGCTTTTTGACAAAGATAATCGATTTTTATTCCTACGGGTGTCGTTTCGGAAAAGCCTGCTAAATAACTACTAAATGCCAATACGCGTTCTTGCTCAAGGTCTGTCAGATCTAGTAGATCTTTTTCGTAATCAAATTCCACACTACATTCGACGATCTGAGTTGGGCCAGCTTTTTGCATTTGCCAGTAACGAGTATTACCAAAATTATCCCAAAAATACATCCCATCACCTTCCCAATAGATGTCCATTGGATGGTTACTTACAACCGATCTTAGCGCTAAAAGTTCGGCTACAATCGGCGTAAGATTGCAGTGAAATAGCGGTATTTTCATATTAGGCATCCGTTTGATCCCCCTTATAATATGCATAAGTTTTTAGCTTGTCAATGATTTGAACGCTCTATTTATAAAATACGCAAAAAGCACCAAAACTTTTTTTAGAATTGGTGCGTTGCGCAAATTTTATTTTTGCCGTTTTATCCAGTCTTGGTACCAATAAAGTGATTCTTTGCGTAGGCGCTCCCCAGATTTCTACTCCATCCTCAGATCGACCCTTTGGCAAAGCATCGATCAGCCAGCCCCACTCACTTGCTTTTAGATATGGATTTTTCGGCGAAAAAAAGACTCTTCCTGCTGTATTCTTTTTTGTTGTCCACTTAAGACACGACTGTTGTAGTACAACAAATAGACAAGATCTACGCCCACTGCTTGCAAGTGGTTGCGTATTGCGTACGATTTAATATAAAATTAAGCTTTATTATTTTTCATATAAATGAGTTTTGATAGTGAGTAGTTTATTTGCATTTATCTTTTTATGCGCTCTCATCAGTAGTATTTATTTTTGGAAATTCAAGCCAAAAAAAACGCCACGCTAAAGCTAGCATCATCGTTGCGGTGTTAGCCTTTATCTTATGTGGAGCCTTTGCGCCAACCACTAAAACAGAAGCTGATAGTTCAGAAGCACAGGCTAGTTTGAGTTTCAAAAAGAAAGCAGATGAAGCTAAAAAGCGTTCCGAAAGTATCGCCTCGTCTGCTAAAGCTGAATCTAAACGCAAAGCGAGAGAGAAAAAAGCTGCTAGTGAAAAGAAAACCCGTGAAGAAGCTGAAAGTAACAAAGCAGCATCCGAAAGCATTGCTCAAGCACAAGCTTCATCAGAAAGTTTAGCCCGAGCAGAAAGTGAACGCGTAGCAAAATAAGAAGCCAGTCGAGCTAGCGAAAGTGCTAAAGTACAGGCACAAGCTGAGTCAGAAAGCGTCGCTGCTGCACAAACTGCAGCTGATCAAAGCTCTACTGTAGAGCCTGCTGCCTCAAATGGAGGCGGTCACCCCGTCAATAACGGTGACATGAATACCGCAGATGCCAATGCACAAGGTGTGATCGTGGGCAATGCCAATAGCATGATCTATCATGTCCCAGGCCAACGAGGCTACCGTATGAATTCATCCAATGCGGTCTATTTCAATACCGAAGCTGAAGCCCAAGTAGCTGGTTACCGTAAAGCCTACAGATAGCCGATAAGAGTACGTTTTTCTAGCGTGCTCTTTTTTAGTACGATCACACTAAATTAGCGGTTTTATACAGCGATCTCCTTTTGTGAAACCCCTACTATTTCAGTAAAATTAAATTATATTTAAAAATAAATCTAAGGGGTATGTCATTATGGAGAAAACGTCTAAAAAGCACTCTTTATTGAGTGTTATCGCAATTATTTTTCTATCATTTTCATTTCTGACAGCTTGCTCTAGTGGTAGCGAGGATAGTTCAGAAGCTGAAGCACATTCAGAAAGCATTGCTAAAGAAGAAAGCGAAAAGGCTGCTAGCGAAGAAGCTGAAAGTGAACGTGAAGAGTCAGAAAGTATTGCCGAATCCGAGAGTGAGGAAGCCGAAAGTGAACGTATCGCGCAAGAAGAAGCAAGTCGAGCTAGTGAAAGTGCCGCTGCTCAGGCTCAAGCTGAACAAGCACAAGCTAACAATAACGACAACAATAGCCAAGCTGGGAATGCACCGGTTAACAATGGCGATATGAACACCGCTGATGCTAATGCACAAGGAACGATCGTCGGTAATTCTCGAAGCATGATCTATCATGTTCCCGGGCAACGGGGCTACCGTATGAACTCAGAAAATGCGGTCTATTTCAACACTGAAGCCGAGGCGCAAGCAGCTGGTTATCGTCGTTCATTGAGATAAAATTATAAGGTCTACAGAAAACGAGATTTTCTGTAGACCTTATTTAATATCATACATATGTTGTATGGGTAACACAGGTTTGTCCAATTGCCTCTCAAAAATGGGACAACCTTAATCGCTACTACTTTGCCGATAAGATTCTTGCAGTGAAGAAATATATGCTTCTTTTTCTGGGGAAATATAGAATAAATTCTCAAAATCTTGATAAAAATGGTCTGTATGACAGATAAATGAACCACAATAGACTGGTCTTTCATCCGTTGATTTGTCTGATTGAATACGCTCAATATACTGCGTCCGATGGTTTTTGGCATCACACTCATAGTACCACGCTGGCGCTTGGGGACCTGGTGCATCGGTATAATCGATCGGATCACCAACAATCTCATATTCACCTGTATTCTCTACGGCAGGCGCTACTTCTTCGGTCGTATCATAAGTCGTCTCAGCTTCTGGCACTTCTACTGTGGTGCTTGATGCCTTTGATCTAGACTCACTGCTTCGTTCCGATTGGGCTTGCGTCACTTTTTCTTGGCGGATCTCTTGTTGGCTCTTGTCGATCTTTTTAGTTGAATTGATCAAAAGTAGCATCCCAATGAGCAATCCAACACTAATCGTCACTGCAAAAATACTTAATACTTCTTTCCATCCATTCATGAAGGCACCTCCTTATACATTCTCCTATTCCTCATCCCAATTTTTACTATCTAAATATTGTTTCAACATTTGCGGCCGACTAATATAACCATGTTCCCGATATTCTGAACTTCGCTGTATCTTTTCCATAACTTCTATATTATCCTGATGTGGGTTCAAAGAAGCTTGCCCCCAAGCTTCAGTACCTGGTCGCCTAAAATAAACTATATTCCAAATTATCCCCTTGTTATCAGTATAAATTTCATCACCTACCATGTACCTAGAATACTCATCCTGGTCCATGGTCTCATTTGCTCGATCTCCACCATTCCAATAAGGATCTTCATAAAAATCTCCCATATCATGATTTTCTATTTGATCGGATATATCACTGCTAGCTACAGCACTTTCATCTACATCATATTCCGGCACTTCTACTGTAGTACTTGAAGCTCCCGCCCCAGATCCACTACTTCGCTCTGATTGGGCTTGCGTAACTTTTTCTTGGCGGATCACTTGTTGAGTCTTATCAACTCTTTTAGTTGAATTGATCAATAGGAACATTCCGATAAGCAAGCCTAAACCGATCGTCACCGCAAAGGCTAGCAAAATTTCCTTCCAATCATGCATCTTAGCACCCCCTAGAGCAAATATAATACCTAAAAAATTATTGTTTTATATCTATATTTTATCATCCATTAGTTATCATTGTATAATTTAAGCGCCACAAAAATTGCTTGATTTTGGATCTTTGCAATTACTATTTTTCTCCATATGCGCCTTTTAAAACGACTAGTAGCTTTAAATTGTTTTTTTAATGTATCTAATCTATTTTCTTGACCATATATTGATTCATACGCTGCAACTGGAGTATGCTTACGATCCAAAAACAGTAATGATATCCTATTCTCAATACATTTCTCAACTAATTTTTCAGAAAATAAACTACTCCCTGTATCAAAAATAAGATAGTCAATATCTTCAAACGGAATAAACCGTTCCTCTTTGGTCACCATATTAAAAAATCTAAGACTATACTTTTTGACAGTAACTACCTGCCGATTTTCAACGTATACTATATTGCGCATTTAGTACCTATTCAACTTTCTCGATCGAAAAAATACATTTTCCTATCTTATATAAATTTTACTTAGTCTTATCAAGTTGCATCTTTTTTCTAAAACATTTTCCTTTAAATTATATCAAGTCCCATAATTTTAGTTCAATTATTTGAGCATTTTTAGTTCTGCTTTTTTATCATCTTTTATATTTTCTTGAACATAATCTTGTAGCTAAAGTCTAGAAATTATAACAAATTACTAATTATCCCCCTTTTACTTACTAAAAGTGCTACAGTGAAGTCCCAAGTAAATCTATTTACTTAAATATAAAATAAAAGGGGGAAATATATATGGCACTAAAACCTAAAGTCGTGCTCCATTTTCCAGCTTTTGCAGTCGCTAACGACAAGGAAGGCTATGATTTTTTTGTTTTAGACATTCAAAAACTAGTCATCCGAACTGAAAAAATGGATCTAGCAGAATCACTTTCCTATGCTTCAGCTATCCTTGAATATCACGCGGATAAGAAGTGGCGAGAACTTAGAAGACCAGTTCCACCCACGCTAGATAGTATTGCTAAAAAACAGAAGACGGTCCCAAATTCATTTTTTGTTTCACTTCGCGTCAATGTCATGCAACACATCAAAGCCTGTGAATTTGAACCAGTCACCATAATGATGCCAAGATGGCGGCTTCTCACCAAAGATCTCAATGCAAATGCGTTGCGTGGCATCATTTACGGGAATCATCCTTTTATATAGAGCACGAATAGGACGTATAGCTACCACTATATGGAGTATCCGCCCTTATTTGTATGCTATAAAAAAGTCATGGACATTCCATCCATTACCTAAATGCTTATTTTTCTGTCAACATATAGTATCTATCCGCATCAACTGGGACAGCTAATTTCAGATCCATTGAAACAATCGGATCCTCCTTGCCATCCTGACGTCTAGAGAATTCTTGCTGCATTGAGCCCTTGATAATTTCACATGGGCCTAAATAGATAAAAGATGTCCCTTCATCATCAGACTTTTTAACAAACATGTGCATATCTAATGCCGGCTTGCCTTCTTCAACACCACGATAGAGTTTTTGGATTTCAGCTCCCTCTATTCGCCGCTTATTCTTTGAATACATGTGCATCACACTTGGATTCTTGAAATAATCACCGTATTGAATAGTTTCGCTAATGTTTTCACTCTTATGATATGTGATAAAAATTGGACATGTATCATGATCTTTGTCAATAAAATATCCGCCAATGTTTTGACCTGGAACACGCTTGTTGAAGTTTAGCAAACGACAAGCATCTTTTCGTTCATAGCGACAACCAATGGTGAAGGGCTGACTTGCATCATATTGTTCTGCTTTAAGTAACCCGGTTTTAATAGCATCTTCAAACAATACTTTAAAATCATTATTCGTTAATTCTGCCTTGATTTTATCGTTAAAACGATAACTACCTGCATGATGTTCAGTAATCTCCGTGTCACCATAGCTCACTTTATTAGGCTTCGATTTATCATCAAAAAACGCTAACGAGAAAATTCGATCAACTGAACCTAACACTGCGTCATTTACGTAGCAACCTGCTTCTTTTAAAATTTGAACATATTGTTCATCAGTCAGTTCACCTTGAAGCAGCGCATTTAACAGCAACAATTCATGTTTACGTAAACCATTACTCAACTCAACCGTCACAAAAGAAAGAACTTGTTCTTGGAAAGGTGTTAAAACAAATTCTTCTTCATCCATCGCTAACAAGAAAGCATTATATTGCTTATACTTACTTGCAATAACACTTTGATCAATTGAGTCACGCTGCAAATCGCACATTAAAGGTACACGACCAAGCTTATTTTTCACATTCATATACTCATCATGCAACTTTTTCTTCAAAGTTAAATTTGACTGGCTAATTGATTTATAAATACGCTCTTTAGCAATCTTAGTGAAATTAATCACTGAAGTTCCAAAGATCGGTTCAAGATCTACAGAATCACGCGCGCTATCCTTGCTGTGCGATTTATCGCCAGTCAAAGCGATTGGAATCAGATAGTTATTCTTATAATTTCCAATAAAATCAATGATCGTCACGTATTCCTTATCTTTGAATTTACGCAAGCCACGACCTAATTGTTGCACAAAAACAATGCTTGATTCAGTATTACGTAGCATAACAACCTGATTAACACAAGGAATGTCGATACCTTCGTTAAAGATATCCACAGTCACGATATAATCAATCACGCCTGCTTCAAGTTGGCTGACAACTTCATCACGTCTAGCAATACCATCTTCGCCAGTTAATGCAATGGACTTATAACCGCGTTTACTCAATAATTCAGCAATACCTTTCGCTTCATCTTTACGACTACAAAATACCAACCCATACAATTTGTCGCCTGAATATCCATAATACTTAGTCTGTCTAACGATATAATTTGCACGTTCTTCACTGACTAGCCGTTGTAGTGAGGTAGTATCGTCAATTGTCTCACCATTTAATTCGTAATCCTCAACTCCATAGTAGTGGAATGGGCAAAGCATATTCTCTTCTAGAGCGTCTTGCAGCCGAATCTCATAGGCAATATCGTAATTAAATAGTTTATAGACATTAAAATTATCTGTCCGTTCTGGGGTCGCAGTCATCCCTAAGCAAAATTTTGGCGTAAAATACTCAAAAATCCGTTGATGCATCGAAGCTCCTAGGTGATGTGCTTCGTCAAATAGAACATAGTCAAAACTATCTTTGGCAAATAACGCTAAATTTTCTGGCTTGGAAAGTGTCTGAACTGTAGCAAAAACATATTTCTTGTTTAAGCCTTCACGATTATTGCCACTATAAATTCCGTAATCATTGCGATTACCACCAATTACTTTATAGAAACTTTCTAATGATTTTTGCAAGATTTGCTCACGATGGGCAACAAACAGAAAACGTTTAGGCTTAAAACTCCGTACATCAAATGCACCAAGATAAGTCTTCCCTGTCCCCGTTGCAGAAATAATCAATCCTTTTTGTTTACCACTTTGACGCAATTCAGTTAACTGATCTAAAGCAGCTTTTTGCATCTTGTTAGGTACAATTTTGCTATCAGTTTGATAAACTTCTGTACTTTCGGCTACATCAGCGGCTGCGATCAATTTTGGATGATTCTTTTTATATAGTTCGGTGTATTCTTCAATCCAAGCATCTGTGAGTTCAATTCCGCGATCCCACTCGGCTTCAATCTGATCACTGATATTTTTGGTGATCTCGGCATTATCCAATGAAGTAACCCGTAAATTCCATTCATAGTTCTTCATAATTGCATTACTTGTGAGATTAGAACTACCGATAATTGCAGAATTATAGCCATTTTCGTGGGAAAACATGTATCCCTTAGCATGGAATGGCAATGGTTCAGCAGTTTTTTGATCTTTACCAGTATAAATCCTAACATCGATATTAGGAATATTGGTTAACATTTTAAAAACTTCTGGCTGATTGAACCACAAATAAGTTGAGGTAAGAATTCTACCACGTACACCGCGTTTGTCTAGATCTTGAAAAACGGATAAAAACTGTGATAAACCGGCCTTAGTGATAAAAGCCACTGCAAAAATGAAGTCATCACACGTTTGTAACTCATTTTTCAAAATTCGATAAACATTAGTGTTGGCTGATTCATTGGCAACTAATGATGCCGACAAACCACCAACGGCAGAGTATTTATCCCGATCCACAAAATTATTAAGCACTGTATTGGAAATGTTATCAATTAAATGGCTATTCAAAACTAATACTCCTTAAATCAACTTTTTCGATTGCTTTTTCAACCGGGATATCAGCCGGGGCCCAATTAAGTTGCGACAACTCATCAACTGTATGCCACTTAACTTCACTATGAGCTACCAAATCAAAGTTGTTTGTTAGCAATTTTGCATAGAACACAGTCAATTCAACGACACCGAATTCATATTCATATTTTACAGTTTCAGTAACTTGTGGCCCGACTAAAATTTCGTCCTTAAACTCTTCTTCCAGCTCGCGTTTTAGCGCTTGTTGCGGTGTTTCGCCAGATTCAATCTTTCCACCTGGGAACTCCCACAAATCGCCCAGTACTCGATCCGAGCTGCGTTTGGTTGTTAGGACTTTGTTACCGTCGATGATCGCTGCACCGACTACTTTGATATGTTTTATTGGCACTTTCTACACCTCAAAATCACTTTCTATATATACATAAATATGTTCTTAACTCTAGTATAAATATAATACATACGCCTTGACTTTGCCAAATTTCATTTATCTATGCCAAGCACCTATATTTATCTCAATTTCAAGCATCGAAAACATCGATCTACCTCTTAGTAAAAACAAGAAACTCCATGAAAATAGGCCTAAGCCAGCTTCATAGAGCTTCTATAAAATTATTCAACTACAATTCATCCATTCCCATATCAATGAAGTATTGATATGTCTCATCAAGTATTTCATCTCTTGGGATAAATATAATCATTTCTTTACGTGCTCTAGTTAGTAGAACTCTATAGTTATTTTCAACAATAGTATCTATATCTTTGTATTTTTCTTGTTGCTTATTACGTTGATATCCTCTGGTCATCCACTTATTACCATATCGGATATAATCACCACTAAATACAACAATCGGACAATCAAGCTCCAATCCCTGATTTCCATATACTGAACATACCTTAGTTAACTCTTTACAACCACCATTAAACCAAGGACCATACTCTCTCATAGAAACAGCATTCGATCCGTTAAAACCAATATTCCAGCCCGGGAGCGCTTTACTAATGATATTTTGCTCAGCAAAGTTAGATACCAACATTCCATACTTCCATTCTGGATGATCTTTATCAATATTTACTGCTCGCTCCTGAATCTTGGAGAAATCACGAGTCACACAAATTCTCATTGATGTTTTTTGTAATTTTTTAAATTCTGATTTAGCTTTTGATAAATTAGTATGAGTATAGCAAATAGCCTCCTCTACCCATTTACTACAATCAATAAAATCCGCTCTCAGAGATGTTGGAAGAAACGGATCATTATCAACAACCTTTCTTTCCCCAGTTACCTGAATCTTATCAGCTAAATCTTTAGAAGCTAGTACAATCCAATCGCTATGTTTATTAAGCGCATCTTCCCATAATGACAACCCTGCTTCTTCTCCAGTATAAATTACCTGTCCATTGCCATATAAACCAATCAGTACCGTATAGCCTCTCCTACTATAAATTCTTTCACCAATATCAAATAGACCTTCTGGTTCAGTGAATCCCCTTTTAAGTTTTTCAGCGTCCCATGCTCTTTGTGCCTCATCAAAAATAAGAATAGATTGCTCAGGGACTGCTACTTTAGGAGAAAAAAAGGTCGCTTTAAATTCTTTCATACCTTGTATTGCATTCTCCCCCATATGTCTATTAATTCCAACCTGATTAATTTGATATTAAAGAACTTCTATAAGTGGGCCATTTCCAGAAATATATACCGCATTAGCTTTTCCATTTTTATTTGCTTCATAGACTACGCTCTGAGCAACCGCAGCCTTTCCAGCACCCGGTACACCATTTATCAAAATAAGTAATTTTTTATTTTTCTTGCTTGCACCACTGATATACCAAAGTACCTTCTTAAGACAATTTTTATTAACATCTGAAATATATGGAATTCTTCCTTCACGATACATTATTTCAATCGCCTTAAGCATATCGGGCATTTCAGTCTTAGAAGAGGAAAGTCATTCTTCAATAAATTGGCATGGGCGTTCTCCATTAAGTTCCTGCTCTATAGTACTGCAAAAATTATCAGCTGTAAGAATATTTATTTCTCTCAATTCGCCAGGCTGAGCATCTCTATACGTACACACGAGATAGCTTTTAACTTCTAAATTTTTATCTATTGTTACTCTATGATGATTCATAAGCCATTCTTTGTATCTAATAGCCTGAGCTACATCATCTTTATTGTCATCAACCTGAGGAGTAGGTTTTCGTTTGAATTCTAAAGAAATTACCTTTTTATCAGTAAGTAAAAATACATCTGGCCTTTCATGGACTGCTCCTGGGAGACTATATTCAAAGACTAGTTCAAATTCTTTAACAGCTATATTCAAATCTGACAGTGTACGTGCGATAAATTTAAAGCAATCCATCCATACAGATTCCTGACTTTGGCTTACAGAATTACCTGTGCGTGATGAGTTATCCTCACTCATCACATCATTAACATGATCTTTAAGCGTTTTCACCCATATTTCAAATTGCCTCTGATCAGCAGATATAATATCTCTTATCTTTAGCTTTAAAGCATAGCCTTTTAAAAATTTACTCGCGCTAAAATCTTTTACTGGTTCAATACCACATACTTCTTTTGCAATAGCCAATGTTTCAACATTATACATCCCATGCCATAGTCCTCGCCCCGGATCCCATCTGAATTTAACACTTTTCATCTTATCTCTTGTAACTTCATCCGGAATAATACCATTAAAATTTATTTCAATTCTATTTCCTGCTGTTACAGTGTACGTTGCCACTTCAAGCCCTCCATCCCCTGTTTATCTAGATGTACATTTTTAGATATAAGCAAAATTTTTGCGCAAAAAAAGGACATTAGATGCCCTCCTGTTATCCAATTAATTCACCACAAACAATCAATAAAGGAGTGTGACATTTATGTCCTATAATTATTTTATCTTAAAAATGTTAGATATTAAAGAAAAAACTCGGGATAATTGACTGAATTAACCAAACTTCTTGGTAATTAGAGCTAGGTACAGCTATTTACAACTTAAAAATCAAATATTATATCAAAAATATAATTATTCAACCGGAAGATCGAAAGGTACTACTCGAATGCTGCTACCAAGCCGGAGCTGTTGTGACTTTAGAAGTCATCAATTTTTTACTAATTGATTGTATTTTCACAAAAAACACTTCCTACATTTTGATATGATCCCCTTAGAGTAGACACAGAAATAATAAAAATTCTGTGATTCTATTCTAGGAGAGATTTTTAATGTCTAAAAGAAGTACTAAACACACGATTGAAGAGCGGTAAGGATCGTGAATTTGAAACGCTATCCGAAACTAAATGCCTCAAACTGGAGATCTTACACCTAAAAGAAAGAAACGAATATTTAGAAGCTGAAAATGTCATCTTAAAAAATTGGACGAGCTCGGAAGGAGGAGATAATTCAAGTACCTAAAAAGATTCGGTTTAGAGCTATCAAGAAAGTCTTAGATAATGAGCTCAAACTAAACGTTAAAATACTGTGTAAAAATATCAAAAGTTTCTCGTTCTGGCTATTATCGCTATTTAAGTGCACCTAAATCGAATCGATGTCTAGAAAACGGAGGGCTAAGTGAGATCATCAAAAAGGAATTTCATGCTTTAAAGGGCATATACGGGGCTCGGCATATCAAAATATTGATCGAGCGAAAATACGGTAAACATTATAATCTAAAACGCATCAAACGTTTAATGCGCAAATTAGGTCTAGCAGCACCGATCAGAAGAAAACGCAAAGGTTGTACTAAGACAGATTATTCAAACTATGAAAAAAACATCTTAGATCGAGATTTTACAGCGAAAGCCCTTAATCAAAAATGGGTGACTGATGTAACTTATTTGGAATATGGCTTGGTTCAAAAGGTTTACCTAAGTGCCATCAAAGACTTATACGATGGGGGTATCGTAAGTTTTGAGATCGGTAAACATAATGATAATCCACTTGTCATGCGGACTTTGGAGAAATCCTTTAAGACACTAAATGGTGATGATCTGTTATTACACAGTGATCGTGGAGCACAATACACCTCAAAAGAATATGTCCGAATGACTTCAGATTACGCGGTGCGTCGAAGTATGTCACGCGTAGCTAAATGTCTCGATAATGTACCATGTGTTAACTACGATTTTACTTGTTGCTATTTTGAAATGCCTCGCAATATTTTTTTATCCCTGAGGATGCCTTTATTATGTCATCTTAAGCATTGGGGTAAAGCAACGGTAAAAACTTATATTATCCTTGTAGTTTGTAAAATTTCCATTATAGCTTTTCTATCGACCAAGTAAAATGGCGGTAAAAAGTATAGCCTGACTTAACACATATGATATTACTGTTTTGAATATTCTTTAGGCGAATACCCCAACTTCTTCTTAAACACCTTTGAAAAATAGCCATAGTCATAATATCCCAAACTATACGCAATTTCATTCAAGGTCATACTTCCTTCTTTGATCAGATATTCAGCTTCGCCTAACTTCGCATCAGTGATAAACTTCGTGATCGTTGTTTGCAATTCTTTTTTAAATAATTTACACATATACGTCTTATTCAAATTCACGTGTTCGGCGATCTCAGCTAAAGTTATCGGCTTAGCTAAATTCAAATAGATATATTCAATGATGCGATTCACTAAGGGACTATGACCTTTACTAGAGTATTTACGCACTAACTTACAATATTCAAGTGGCATTTCATGATTCAAGTTATTCAACATTTCGATAGTATTGCACTTCTCGATCTCAATTGCATATTTTTTAGAGATGCTATCTAAATAAAATGGATGCACTCCACCATATTCAGCTGCGATCCGATCAGAAACATTAGCAATGATCGCAATATTTTTGGCCACCCGTAGCGGATTACCGACAATACGATCTTTAAATAATAAATAATAATTCTCAAATTTTTCGGCCATTTCAAGATAAGTAGTGAGGTCGCCTATTTCGATCGCATGCCGGATCTTAGCTTGTTCACTATATCGCGCCTCAATGCTCAAGAGATCAGTTTCTGATATCTCATAGTTTTGAGATGACTTTTCCTCTGTTCTAGTTGCTTCAGGAACTTCAATTGCTTCAACTTTCACTAATGGATTAGCTACTAAATTGGCCATCAAAAGCTCAATATCAGTTAATTTTATGGTTTCTAATACCGGTAAGCTATAATGCTCCTTTTTCAAAGAACGCTTTTTAGGTAACTGCTTGGGGTCATTCAGCAAAAAAGGTCCCACTATAAGCCTAGCGCCTAGATTTTCTCGATAAGGAAGTTTAATGATACAGTAGGTCATCCCCTGACCAACTGTGAGCCTAAATGGGACTCCAACTGCGATCGGATTTTGTTCGAGTTTCTCAAGTAATGTTGGTAATTTGATATCACTATGACTATATACATGCGCTTCTAACATTAGAACGACTTTACGACCATGGACTAAGAAAACGTTTAAATTTGTCAATGAATTTATCAAGCGGGCTAATTGTAGTTGTTCTAAATATCCCTTCTCTTCCATTGTATTTGCTCACTTCTTTCTAAAAAAACCAAGATATTACAAATAATGAAAATATATTCCATATAAAATTATACGTTACATTTTATCATTATGTAAAGCGTTACTAATGCTGTTATTACTGGAGGAAATATTATGTTATTAAAAAAATTAAAAGAGAATTTTCTCTTTGCTGTTATTCGTGGACATAGTACTGATGATGCGATAAAAATTGCTGAAGCTAGTGTGGCTGGTGGGATCTTTAACTTGGAAATAACCTATACCACTCCAGATGCTAGTGCCGTCATTAAACATTTGTCCCAAAAATATCAAACAGATCCAAATGTGATCGTTGGAGCTGGCACCGTTTTGACACCCACAATAGCGAAAGAAGCCATTGCTGCCGGTGCTAAGTTCATCGTTAGCCCTCATTTCTCTAAAGCGATCAATGAGGTCTGTCATGCAGAAGATACCTTATATTTTCCAGGTTGCATGACACCCACAGAGGTCATCACAGCCCTGCAAAGTGGTATCAAATTGATCAAAATTTTCCCTGGTGGCGTTCTTGGGCCGGACTTTATCAAAAATCTCCGGGGGCCTCTTCCAGATGTAGAACTCATGCCTTCTGGTGGGGTGGATCACAAAAATCTTAAAGTTTGGTGTAACGCTGGTGTAAGTGCTGTTGGTTTAGGGAACACTTTAGTTTCTGGCATTGAAACAAAAGGCTATCCCGCAGTTACCCAAAATGCTCAAGCCTTTGTCGCTCAAATAAAGGAGTTGTGAAATATGACATTTATTACTGACGATTTTATGTTACACACCCCGACCGCAAAAGAACTTTATCAAAGTATCAGTCAAGATCCGATCATTGATTTTCACTACCATTTATCTCCAAAAGAGATCTATGAAGATCGGCCGTTTGATAACATCGTTGATCTTTGGTTAGCAGGTGATCACTATAAATGGCGGGCAATGCGAGCTCACGGGATCTCTGAAGCAAAGATCACTGGTAACAGTACACCTGAGGAGAAATTTGCCGCTTGGGCTGACACAGTCGAAAACTTAATTGGTAATCCGCTTTATCATTGGACTCATCTCGAACTAAAACAGGTCTTTGGTTGGGAAGGACCCCTCTCACATAGAAATTGGCAAGCAGCTTACAACTATCTGAATCACTTCATTTACGAGCACCAACTTTCAGCACGTAAACTGATCAGTAGTTTCAACGTTGAACTTATCGGAACAACAGACGGTCCCCTTGACTCGCTGAGTTATCACGAAAAACTCGCTAATGATCCTAGTTTTTCTACCGTGGTAGTGCCGACCTTTAGACCAGATATCTTTTTTGATACCACTCCTAAATTTAAGGACAGCTTGAAAACATTAGCTAAGTTAACTGAACTAAATATAAGCACTTACCAAGATCTTCTAGCTGCTCTTGATAAACGCTTAGAATACTTTATCGCCCATGGTTGTTTAGCTAGTGATCACAGCTTTCAAACTTTAGCTCATTATCATTTAGAACCTGAGCACGCTCAGCTACTTTTTGAAAAATTAAAAATGGGACAAGAACTGACTTTGACCGAACAGCTTCAATGGCAAAGTAAACTTTTTGCTGATCTTTGCTCGCTCTATCACCAACATCAGCTTGTTGTACAAGTTCACTTTGGGGCCTTGCGTAATAATTATCGTCGCCTCTTCCAACAATTAGGCGTTGATAGTGGATTTGATTCGATGAACGAACAAACAGAGCTGGCAACCACTTTAAATCGTTTACTAGATGATCTAGCAAGCCAAGATAAACTGCCCAAAATGATCTTTTATAATTTAAACCCAGCCTACAACGAGCTTTTAGCTAATTTCCAAGCAAATGAAGCTAACATCGCCGGAAAACTTCAATTTGGCGCAGCTTGGTGGTTCAACGATACTAAACGGGGAATGTTACACCAACTTGAGACCTATGCGGAACAGGGCCTTCTAGCTCACTTTATTGGGATGTTGACCGACTCACGGAGTTTTCTTTCCTATCCGCGTCATGATTATTTTCGCCGTATCCTTTGCAACTTGGTCGGCGATTGGGTCGAAACTGGCGAAGCACCTCATGACGAAACAGTCTTTGAGTTAGTTAAAAATATTTCATATCGCAATGCACAAACATACTTTGGAGGAAATAAAAATGGAAATGATATTTAGATGGTACGGAAAAAGTGATCCCGTGACCTTAGAAAATATCCGTCAGATACCCGGCATGAAAGGGATCGTATCCGCAATTTATGATATTGCTGTCGGCGAAGTTTGGCCACGTGAAACGATCCGGGAACTAAAAGAAACGACCAAACGACATGGGCTTGAGTTATCCGTTATCGAAAGCGTTCCCGTACATGAGGATATCAAGCTCGGTAAACCTACCCGTGAAAAATATATCGAAAATTACCAACAAACTTTGCGCAATCTCGGAGCTGAAGGGATCAAAGTCGTTTGTTATAACTTTATGCCCGTTTTTGATTGGACGCGTACTGATCTAGCTTTTGACTTACCTGATGGGTCAAATGCTTTGATCTTTGAAGAAGCAGTCGCACAAAAAATGGATCCACGCACAGGTGAACTTGAACTTCCTGGTTGGGACACTAGCTATACTAAGGACGAATTAAATGCACTACTAGATGAATATCAAGCCGTTGATGAAGAAAAATTGTGGGAAAATCTCGCATATTTTATTAAAAAAATCATCCCGGTCGCAGCCGAGGCTGATGTAAAAATGGCGCTCCATCCCGATGACCCACCATTTAGCATCTTTGGGCTTCCACGGATCATCACTGATCAAGACAGCCTTGAACGTTTTATCCAGCTTTATGATAGTCCTTACAACGGTTTGACGATGTGTTCAGGTTCTCTAGGTTCGATCGCAAGCAATGATTTTGTTAAAATGTTGCGTTATTTCCTAGATAAGGAGCGGGTCAATTTCGTACATGCGCGTAACGTTAAGCTCGTTGGTCCACGTTCATTTCAAGAAGCAGCTCACCTTTCCAGTGCGGGGTCGATCGATATGTACGAAGTGATCAAAGCTTTAAGCGATTTTAACTACCATGGTCCGATCAGACCAGACCACGGCCGAATGATCTGGGGTGAAACTGGCAAACCTGGCTACGGTCTATATGATCGGGCACTTGGCGCCACTTATCTCAATGGATTATGGGAAGCTACTCAAAAACAAAGAAATGAGGGATAAACATGATTTTTGATTTTAAAGATAAAGTTGTTGTGATCACAGGTGCTGGAGGCGTTATTTGTGGTGATCTCGCTAAAGCCTTTGGCAAACAAGGAGCTAAAGTTGCTCTTTTAGATTTAAATCTTGAAGCTGCTCAAGCCTTTGCCAGTGAGATCAAAGCTGCTGGTGGACACGCTAAAGGTTACCGAGCAAATGTTTTAGACAAAGATCATCTCCAAGACGTCCACCAAGAAGTAAACAAAGATTTTGGCCCGTGCGATATCTTGATCAATGGTGCTGGGGGCAATAACCCTAAAGCTACAACAGATAATGAATTTCATGAAAATGACCTGCCCGAAGAGACCAAAACCTTCTTTGATCTTGATCCAACGGGGATCGAATTTGTCTTCAACCTGAATTATTTAGGGACCTTGCTACCGACCCAAGTTTTTGCCCAAGATATGGTAACAAAAGAACATGCTGCCATCAGCAACATCTCCAGCATGAATGCTTTTACGCCTTTGACCAAGATTCCGGCCTATTCGGGTGCTAAGGCTGCCATCAGCAATCTAACTGCTTGGTTAGCGGTCCACTTTGCCAAAACGAATATCAGATGTAATGCGATCGCACCAGGATTTCTTGTTACAAAGCAAAATGAAAATTTACTTTTTGATGAACAGCACCAACCAACTCCTAGGGCGAAAAAGATCTTGGGTAATACTCCGATGGGACGTTTTGGAAAAGCAGATGAACTCACGGGTGGAGTATTTTTCCTAGCTGACCACAATTTATCAAGTTTTATTGATGGTGTCGTTTTGCCGATCGATGGTGGGTTCAATGCTTATGCCGGCGTTTGATAAGGAGAGTTTATTATGGATGCAAAATTAACAACTAAAGAAAAGATCGCCTATGGTTTAGGGGATCTGGGCAACGGCTTGATGTTTCAACTTGCCCAGCTATTTCTATTAAAATTTTATAAGGATATTTTACAGATCCCAGCTTATTGGGGTGGCTTGATCTTTTTAGTCACTAAATTTTTTGATGCTTTTGCAGATGCTGGCGTTGGTACTTACGTCGACACGCAAAAGAAGATCAGTCCCAAAGGAAAATTCAGGCCTTTTATCCTATATGGTTCATTTTTCCTTGGAATATCAACGATAGTGTGTTTCTTAGCACCTAACTTAAGCCTAAACGGTCATATCATCTATGCTTTTATCTCATACAACGTCATGGGTATCTGCTATTCGATCGTCAACATCCCTTATGGCTCGTTAGCCGCAGCGATGAATATGGATTCAGAAGAACGGACTTCCTTATCAGCTTTCCGTAATTTAGCTGCCCAAACTGCTGCTTTCGTCACTGGTGCTGCCGTGATCCCATTGGTCGGCCTTTTTGCCACACCTGCTAAAGGATATTTGATCACAGTCACATTCTTTTCAATCGCAGGTGTGATCTCCCAGATCCTCTGCTACAAAGGGACAAAAGAAAATATTATCGATACAACTCCCGCTAAAAAAGGGGATGGTCTTACTTCGATCAAAAGCCTTTTTACAAATCGTCCGTTCTTGATCCTATCTATTTTTACAGTATTAAGTATTGGAGCAATGTTTCTAAAAACAGGGATGCAACTTTACTATTTCCAATATGTGCTAGGAAATGAAGGTCTCGTTACCCTGGTAAGCATTCTTAGTGCCCTATCGATCATTCCAGCCGTTATGTTTTCCACTAAATTAGTTGGTTGGATCGGAAAAAAGAACGTCGCGATCATGGGAACTTTAGGGTTTGCGCTTTTTGAGCTTCTCAATTACTTCATTTTTGGGCATAATACGATCCCTTATCTCATCGTTAATACATTTTCGTTTGCGTTTCTTGGCTTTAGCAATACAGTTGACTTCGCTTTTGTCAGCGACGTGATCGAATATAATCAGTTAAAAACGGGGATCCGCTCAGAAGGGATCGTCTATTCTGGTTACAGTTTCGTGCGTAAAATCTCACAAGGTATCGCGGGTTTTGTCCCAGGGCTTGCACTCTCTATGATCGGTTATGTGGCTAATCAAGCTCAAAGCGCTAGCACCTTAGCCGGGATCACCTCCGTTTACTTTTTATTCCCCGCGATTGCTGCTGTGATCTCTTGTGTGATCTTTTACTTTAGTTATGACCTTACCGATGAAAAACATGCCCAGATCGTGGCTGAACTTACTAAGCAAAAAGAAAGTCGGTGAACTAAATGACAAAATATTTATTCTGTGTTGATTCTGATGGCTGTGTCATGGACACTATGACTTACAAACATCAGCAGTTTTTTGGCCCCTTAGCAGCAAAAATATTTGAAATCCCAAAACAAGAGACACAACGCTTTTTAAAGAGTTGGAACCAGATCAATCTCTATTCTAAAACGCGCGGGGTAAATCGTTTCGTGGGCTTATTGATGACACTCAAAGCACACAAGATCAAGGGGATCCAAAGACTTGATACTTGGGTCCAAACTACCCCCGAATTTTCTGAGCGCGCTTTAGCACATGAGATCTATAAATATCAGACTGATGATCTAAAAAAAGCACTCCAATGGTCAAAAGAAGTTAACGCTGGGATCCATCAAACAAAAGGCCTTGATCGCCCATTTGAAAATGCACTTGCGGGTCTAAAGGCTTTGAAAAAGTATGGTAAAGTTGCGGTAGTTAGTTCAGCCAATCGAATGCGATCGAAGCGGAATGGGAACGTCACGGCTTATTAGTGGCTGTTGATGAACTCTGGTGTCAAGATCGCGGAAAAAAAGCCGAGATCATTCGTCAACTAAAACTGGAAGGATATCCCGAACAAAACACTTTAATGATCGGAGATGCTGCTGGAGATCTGACCGCGGCAGAACAAAATAATGTTCACTTCTATCCGATCTTAGTCGGGCATGAAGCTCGGTCCTGGCAAGAACTACAAGAAGTTTTTTTACCACGATTTTTAGTTCATCAAAGTAGTGAGCTTGAAGCCAACTATCTCACCAAATTTTGGAATAACTTAGATCAAACAAAGTAAAGGAGAAAAAATATGCCCACCAAAGTTGATTTAACCAAAAAACCTTATAACCTAGATCAAACCGCAATCGCTTGGGTAGAACAGACGATCGCTGACATGAGCATCGAAGAAAAGATCGGCCAATTATTTGTTAATATGGGATCTAGCCGCGATAAGCAGTATTTGACTGATATGGTCGAACGCTATCATATTGGGGCAGTCCGCTATAATCCCGGGACAGCGACAGAGGTTTACGATCAAAACTACATCTTACAAACAGAAAGCAAGATCCCTTTATTGATCGCAGCCAATACCGAAGCAGGTGGAAATGGTGCATGTACCGATGGGACCGAAGTTGGTGTCGAGGTCAAGATCGGCGCGACCAATGATGAAAAATATGCCTACGAAATGGGGCGTGTCTCAGGTGTAGAAGCCTCAGCTATCGGTTGTAACTGGAGTTTTGCCCCGATCGTCGATATCGATCGCAATTGGCGTAACCCGATCATCTCTAGTCGGTCATTTGGCCAAGATCCTGATAAAGTTTTAACTTTAAGTCTAGCCTACATGAAAGGCATCCAAGAAAGTGGTATCCTACCAGCAGCTAAGCATTTCCCTGGTGATGGTATCGATGAACGTGACCAACATCTCTCGTTTAGCATCAACAGCCTTTCAACTGAAGAGTGGGATAAGACCTTTGGAAAGGTATATTCAGGCTTGATAGATGCAGGCTTACCTTCGATCATGGCAGGGCATATCCATATGCCAGCATATTCTAAATACTTTGATCCCGAGCTTAAAGATGAAGATTTCTTACCAGCTACCCTATCCAAGGAACTGATCACTGATCTTTTGCGAGGCAAATTAAATTTCAATGGTCTAGTCGTCACAGATGCTAGTCATATGCTTGGCTTGACTGGCGCAATGAAGCGCTCTGAACTCTTACCAACTTCGATCGCAGCTGGGTGTGACCTCTTCTTATTCTTCAATGATCCAGATGAAGATTTTGGATACATGCTGGATGGTTATAAAAACGGGATCATTACTGATGAACGTCTCCACGATGCTTTACGCCGGATCCTTGGTTTAAAAACTAAACTTGGCTTCCATCAAACGCCAAAAGAAAAAATTCTACCGCCTAAAGAAGTTGCTATGAAACAGATCGGTCTACCAGAAAACAAAAAGTTATTCCGTGAAGTAGCTGATGAAGCGATCACTTTAGTAAAAGATAAACAAGCTATCTGGCCGATCACACCGGAAAAATATCCTCGGATCCTCTTAGTTGACGTTCATGGTGTCAAAGGTGGTTTTGGAGAACTAGTTGCAGGCAATTGCCCACAAGCGATCGATCTATTAAAAGATCTTTTACTTGAAAAAGGCTTTGAAGTTGAAAAACACGTTTCGCCTGAAGATTCACTCAAGGGACTTTCAGCCGAAGAAAAAATCAAAAATATCGCCGGTATCTATGCTGCTAAACGTCCGATCAAAGAATTGACCGATAAGTATGATCTGATCATCAATGTGGCTAATGTCAATCCAGGAACAGTGCAACGTATCGTTTGGCCTGCAAGTAAAGGGACGCCAGACATTCCATTTTATATCCATGAGATTCCAACGATCTTTGTTTCAGTCCAATGTCCATTCCACTTAGCTGATGTGCCACAAGTTAAGACCTATATCAACACCTACGACGGAAAACAAGAAACACTTGAAAGTTTAGTAGATAAATTGATAGGAGAAGATAGCTTTAGAGGCACAAGTCCAGTTGATGCATACTGTGGGTTGAGCGACACTTATATTTAACACAAAAAACTGCGCACTTCATCCGAAGTCAGCGCAGTTTTTTCTATTCCACAGCCATGCTTTTAGGCCGGTACCCTTGCAACGATTCCATCCCCATAAATACTGCTTTCTTATATGCGATCTCAGCAAAATTCACTGACCCCTAGGGGCAGACTTATCTATTTAGACACATTTTTGAGTGCGATCCGCCTTAAGTCACTTGATAAGCTCGCAAAGTGCTACTAAAACTTTCTCTTTGTCCCACACTGTTTTTAAAATTTATAAAGGCCTTGCGCTCATCATCTATGACCTTACTATCTGCAATAAACAAAAAGGAAGCCAAAAATATCTGACTTCCTCAGGTGCGATCTCTTGCAAACTATTTCTTTTTATTTTTCAAAGATCTTATCTTGATACCGATAAAAAATATTATGATAGAAAAAAGCGAAGCATAGATACCATCGCGGTTAAAATCACCCGTAAACACTAGAGATATTGTTATTCCAAAGATACCACCGATCACCACTGCCAATAAGGCTGTGATATATGGGTGTTTTGTCGTGAAATCTTCATCTTTCTTCACAATGATCACTTCGATCTAGCGGGTCGAATATCTTGTTGCAACAACATTTTCTCGGGCGTCATAGCCATTTTGAAAATAAAAACCGACCCAGCCATTTTTATTGGTGTCCCATTGCTTAGCCACAGCTTCTCCAGGTTTACTACCTAATTTTGTCCAACTAGCAGCTTGTAACATTCCATGAATAGCCCAACCTGGTATAGGGACTAATGGACTGATCGTTGCCCCTATACCAGTATATAACGCAGCATTGATCGCATTTGCTAGAACACCTGTACTCACAGCAATGTGTGTATAATTCCATGTGCTATCCCACCTAGCTACGTCGGCTGTTTCTCCATTTGTAACAACTATCCCCTGCTCTTTTGTCTCTTCTATGGTTACTTTCTTCTCTAATTTCTCTTCATACGATATTTGAGAGTTATCACTACTTCTGCCCAATTCGTTTGCGCTTACATTTTCATTAAAAGAAAAAACAAATACTGTACAAAAATTAATGCGCCATATGAAAAAAGAGTTCTTAATTTCAACATATCCAACTCCTCCTCGTAAATCAACACACCACTACTGATCAACAAATATTTTGCACAATATAACTATGACTTAATATATCACTTTTCTAAAACAATTTAATACTAAAGATAGCTTAGAGTAAAATTTTACTATCCTTAGCTTAATGCGAGTTAGGGACAGTTTTTACTGTTATGCTCCTTTAGTAAACATTGCACAAGACATAACCTTGCTTCCCCTGTTAATTAGGAAAATCTATGAATTACCTGCCGATGCTCCTACACGAACAAAAGAAGAGATCCAAGTTACTCCTTAAAAATCAGTTCTCTTTCTTTGCTAAAACATTCATATATTGCCTTTTTATCCCTAAATCCATATACTTCGGGCGTGTTAGTTTCATCTAATAAATGATTCAATGCATTTATTAAATTACCAAAGCGATACCGAATGTTGATGCTACTCATCAGTTTAACAACTATACAAATAACAATGGCAAGTCTATTTGTATAGTTTGCACTGTCTTCTTTCTCACTTTTTAAATACAAAACATCTTCAAAATCTTTTGGCAATTTAGGCTGAGTAACTAACTTGATATCAACTAAGTTGCCGTTATGACAACAAATATTTCGCACCAAATTTATACATTCTAACCAACTGATCAACTCATCAACACTACATTCAAATTTTTCAGCAATGGCTCTTCTATTTCTATTTGACATTAACTTAACAATATAAATTGAATCACCTAATGTTAATTCATTCATCATTAACCAAACTGGCATATAAACCTGATCGTCATCATTTTTATCAAATGCTTTAACATCTCTTGAACTTGATCTTCTCGCCTTCCCCGGTATTTTCCCTAAAAATTTATTTTGTTCCTTAGCAATATAATATTTGTTAACTTTTTTATTTCGAATATATTTGTTCTTACCTTCTTTTTAACACCAATTTCTAAATTCCAAATATCCAAAAGGACCATATTTATCGCCCAACAAATATGCAATTCGTGTATTTAACGTTGCTTCTATATCCTCGATTGCATGCTCTACTGCATTTCTTAAGTGTTTATCTCGATAATAACGGGCAACAATTTTTGCAAAATCTACATTATCGTACCTACCATCGACAAAATATGGATAAGCATAATCTTTCAACTGATAATATCCCAAAGTGCTAATAGTTTGTATATTCTTTAAGTACACCGGCAAAGTTTCATCTAATTCATTAAAGCTGTAATCAAACTTCATCCCTCTATTATGGAACAACTCTAGCTGTTCTTTATAACTCAATTGCTCATATTTTTTCATCTTAATTTCTCCCCAAATAAAAAACCCCCACGTACGGTCTCTGAGCATAAGCTACAAATTCCAATGTGGAGGGATTGATCTCTTTTCATCTACACTCTATCACTTTTTGTGAAATATTGTCAATCATTTACTATACTATGTGTGAATTTTTTGTTACTCATGTCATCAACCTAAAACTTCACCGCCACAGCAATCCATTCCTTCGTCACCACAAGCCTTATTCTAGCTAAAATAACCCAACTTACAAGTTGAGTTTTTTATATTAATTTTTCACCACAAAAAGACCCCAGCAACCTCGCTGGGGCCTTCTCATTTATGCTTATCTTCCAACATTCTGATCACATCACGCGTCTGTTCTAGCTTCTGGTAGCTCTCGGAAAAATTATCAGAGACATACATGTAAAACAAAATATCCACCACATACAATTGTGACATCAAACTCATCGTAGCAGCCGTCCGCATCTGATAATCTTCACCTGACAACGAGAATAATAAGTGATCGGCCAAACTGGCTAACTTAGAGTCCTCGCGGGAACTGATCGCGACCACTGGAACTTCCATCTGTCGGGCGATCTCAGCAAGATCTAGGACTTCTTTAGTCTCACCTTTCATCGAAATAGCGATGAAGATCGTATCGGTCTTATGGATCGCTAATGCTGAAACAAATAGATGTGTGTCTTGTAAAAAAATCACCTTTTTACCGATCCGACTGAATTTTTGCAAGATGTCTTGGGCTACGATCGCCGAAGCACCGATACCAAAAACAAAGATCATCTCTTTTTGCTTGATCAGTTTGGCTACTTGTGCGACCGTTTCGTCATTTAAAGCATTATTTGTCGTCTCGACCATATGATTGATCCGAACTTTTAACTTATTCTTGATCGTCTTAGGCGTCTCAGTATCACTGACTTCCTCATAATATTTTCCGTCATCATTATGCACGATATAGGCCGCACTTAATTTTTGCTTGAATTGTGAAAAGCCATCGTAGCCTAAACGACGGGAAAATCTGACCAAAGCAGCTGAGGAACTGCCGATCTCTTGGGCTACTTCTTGTGCACTCTTATCTAAGATCTGATCGCCGACTTCAAAGATATAATCCGCTATTTTTTTCTCGACCGGCGTAAAATTTGAATAATTTTGCCGGATCACTAGTAAAGCATCCATAGATTCGTCTCCATTCTTTACCCATGATTATATCAAAGTCGGTCCCATTTCCCCAAACTCACGCTTTGATCTCTAATAACTCAGCTCCTTGTGTAACATTTTGGTCAGCCACCACTTCTACTGCTTGATATTCACTACTATTAGGGATGACGATCGGAGTGAGCGTTTCGAAGCCCTTAGCTTTTAAAAGTTCAAGGTCAACTTTCAACAACAGATCGCCAACTTTTACATGATCATTTACAGCGACAAAGCTTTCAAAGCCTTGCCCCCGAAGTTCGACGGTATCCATTCCGACATGGATCAATATTTCGATTCCAGCATCACTTGTTATCCCGACGGCATGTTTAATTGGCAACAGTGAAGTTATTGTCCCAGAAACAGGCGCACAGATCTCACCTGTACTTGGTTCGATCGCTACACCAGCGCCCATCATACCACTAGAAAATACTTGATCATTGACACTTGCTAATGCTTTAACATCTCCGGCAACTGGTGCCACGATTTTAGCTGTTTCAAAATCAGCTGGTCGTTGAACTTTCAATGTTGGTTCGATGATCTCTTGCGGGCCATCAGCTTCATAATTATCCGCTTTCATTTTTGCGTCGGCTGGGATCCCGAAGAAATAAGTTGCTACAAAGCCACCGAGATAACCACCTAGTAACCCACATAAGTAGATCCACCATTTTCCATCAGCGATCAAAGGCAACAAGGCTACACCAGACGGTCCGATCGCGATCGCACCAGCATTGCCTAAAGCCCCGATGACTGCACCGCCGATACCACCACCGATACATGCCGTTACAAACGGTCGGCCTAATGGCAAAGTGATCCCATAGATCAAAGGTTCACCGATCCCTAAGATCCCAACGGGTAAAGCACCTTTGACCCGTTCAACAAATTCTTTATCCTTGCGCAATCTGATCCACAAAGCGATCGCTGCTCCGACTTGACCAGCCCCTGCCATTGCCAAAACTGGCAATAATTGAGTCGAACCTGTCTTAGAGATCATTTCTAAATGGATCGGTGTCAAAATCTGATGTAATCCAAACATTACCATTGGCAAGAACAAGGCCCCGAGGATAAAGCCGGAAATGCCACCACCAACATTCAATACAAAATTGATCGCTCCAACTAAGCTGGCCGAGATCACCCCTGCAACTGGCATGATCAAGAAGATCTCGATCAAACCTAAAACTAATAGACTGATAGTTGGCGTTATAATAATATCAAGTGATTCAGGCACGAGCTTATGCATTTGTTTTTCAAATAATGATAGCAACCAAACTGCAAAAATAACACCAATGATCCCACCTTGTCCAGGGGAAAGCGCCGCACCATTAAAAACATTTTTCAGTGGTGCATTCGGATCCATCCCGCTCAACAAGGAGACGGCCCCGATGACACCCCCGAGTGCTGGGGTCGCACCAAATTCTTGTGCCGAATTCAACCCGACATAGATCGCTAAATAAGTGAAGATCCCACCTTGAATGATCTTGAGTACTGTGATGATCTGAGTCCAGGTGGCTGCATCTAGCGTTCCAGCTGTGACTAAATTTCCTAAGATCGAAGCCAAGCCCCCGATCAAACCGGCCCCAACAAAGGCTGGGATCAAAGGAACAAAGATCTTAGAGATCGTATTGAGCAAAGCTTTGAATTCAGACGGTTTATTGTACTTAGCTTTAGCATCAGCCTTAGTTTTTGCCATCAATTCATCCATTGACTCTTGATCAGCGTGAGGAAATGTTTCGCCTAGCTTTACTCCGACCATATCGACCATTGCCTGGGCAACTTTATTGACGGTTCCAGGGCCAACAACGACTTGCAAAGTTTCATCTTCAACTACACCCATGACCCCTTTGATCTGTTTTAGACCAGCTATATTTACCTTAGAATTATCAATGATCGTCATTCTGACCCGTGTCATACAGTGGATCACTTTTAAAACATTTTCTGGTCCGCCAACATTAGTATAGATCTCACGGGCGATCCGCGTTACTTTATCTTCAGTCATCTTGCTTACTTCCTTTCATCAATTATCTAGTGTATCTTTGACAAAACCATCCGCTTGTTGCAATTTCTCTAACCCTGCTTTAGCCGAACAATTCGTCAAGATCATTACGATCGCTAATTTAACATTTTGCCCAGCTTCGGCAAATTTTTGTTCAGCTAATTCATAATTACAATCGGTAGCCTGCATGATGATCCGTTTACTGCGTTCAACTAATTTTTCATTTGTTGGTCTAACATCGACCATCAAATTATTATAGACTTTACCGATCTTGATCATTGAGATCGTTGAGATCATGTTTAAGATCAATTTTTGAGCTGTCCCGGCTTTTAACCGTGTCGAGCCAGTCAAAAATTCCGGTCCACAGTCTACCTCGATCGGAAAATCGGCATATTCAGAGATCTCGGCGTCTAAATTGCAGGCTAAACTGGCAGTCTTTGCTCCGATGCTTTGGGCATATTCTAAACCGCCGATCACATATGGCGTGCGCCCACTTGCGGCGATCCCTACAACAACATCATCTGCCGTCAAATCTAAAGCTTTAAGATCATTTTTAGCCAATCCTCGATCATCTTCTGCCCCTTCGACTGCTAGGGTCATCGCCTTCTTTCCACCAGCGATCAATCCAACGACTTGGGAGGCTGGTACCCCAAATGTGGGCACACATTCAGCTGCATCTAAGACGCCTAAACGCCCACTCGTTCCAGCTCCCAAATAGATCAAACGTGCCTTATTTTTAAATGCTGTTATAACTGCTTTGATCACAGGTTCGATCTGCGGTAACACTTTTTGGACTGCCAAAGCTACTTTTTGATCTTCCAGATTCATTTTTTGTAAAGCTTCTTGGATACTCATTTCATCCAAATGCAAAGTCGCTTCGTTTCTTCTTTCAGTTGTTAATTTTGCTAGATCCATTTCTTATTCCTCCACTAATCTAAATTTTTGTCCTGAACCGATATATTCCAGCAGCCCTAAATAGTCAGCGCTTACATTTCCTAAAACATTAACTTTAGGATCAGCTGGCAGATCTTGTTTGACCAGTTGAACTTCTCCTATATAACGGCCATATTTACAGTTATCGATCGTTAAGCTCCCACGACTACGAGGATGCGTATTTTCAGGGACGATCTGTGTGAGCACATGTTTACGCGCATTGGCACTTCTAATGACTAACTCGGCTACATCCCGCCGATTTTCATGCTCACCCATAACTTGAAGACACAGCGGTATCTCTGGTTTTATACGCAAAGTGATCACCTGTCTATCAAAATATACCTTTAAGCGCTCCAGTGTATTGGCTTCGAGTCCTGGATCACCTAAGTAGACGCCAGTAACACCTAAATTTTTCAACTCGACCCAAGCTACCAACGGATCAAGATACCGCTGTTTTTCTAGCGTTGGCAACCCTTGATACAGGGGATATCTCAAATTTTTGTCTCCAGCAATAAAGGCATTGATCTTCAAACCATGTGCTCTCAAAAATGCGTTTTGTTCGCAAAAATAATTTTTAGCTAGTCCCGTTTCTGGACGCGGGTAGTAATTATGCCAAGCTTCTAGGCGAGTAAAATCAGCCCCTGCTTTGGTCAAAGTTATAATATCATTTGCTGTGATCGTGCTGGCATTCAGACCGATCGTAAACTCATGACTTAATTTAGCGATCATTGTTAGCTCGAGCTCATCATCAGCCCGCAGACCGGTAACACCAAATTGCTTCATTTGTTCTAACTCTAGCCCACTTCGCTTCAGAGCTGGGCCTGAAATGTCGACCATCAGAGCTAGCTCATTTTGCTGGGCTAGCTCACCCAAAGCCATCAGTCTAGCTTCATATTTAGTTGCATCATCTTCAGGCAAATTAAGCGAGGTGAATATCCCTTCAAATCCCGCCTGTGCCATCTGTTCGATATACTTTACTGTTTGTGGGGTGAGATCTTGGTCCATAAAAATCGAAAAACCGTTCATGCTTACTCCTTCCTAATGAAATATCATTTCATGTTTACGGTTTCATTATACGATTTTTGAATTATAATTTCAAACAAAAAGTATTTTTATTTTATACTACGAAATATTATTTCTAAAAATATTAAAAAATACACCTTCAATTACTGAAGATGCATTTCTTAATAAGCTATTTCCCCAAATTCCCGGCAGATCTGCTTAGCCGACTTGCTCACAGCTTTGGCCAGCTCGCCTTCTATCGCTTCAGGCAAGATCTCAATGTCATGGGTAATATTTTCTTGTATCTCATTGATATATGAATCGAGCTCAGTCATCCCTTTTTCAAGAAGCGTATCTTTCTTAGCTAGCTTGCTTGGAGCTACAGTTTCCAATATCATCAAACGTTGTACTAATTTTTTGAGCTGTTTTAACGCAGTCGCGACCACAGTATGATCATTGGCCAAAGTTCCTTTGTATACTAGCTGAGTCTGGGTCTGAAGTGCCATTTAGATAGCTAAAGTGTTCATCATGACCGCCTCCTTTGCTGTAAAAATTCCACCTCTAATTTATCCTGTTGCCTCCGATCGTCCACACGGTATTCTTCCCATTCAAGCTCTAATTTTTGGCGATTTGTTCGATAAGCATCATGCGAGGTTTCGGCTAAGCTTGCATGCAATCGTTCCACTTTTGAAAGCTCCTGTGGCTCAGCATCGTTTTGGCGTAAACACTGATAGGTCACATCAGCTATCTCATAATAGATTTGGGCCAACTTGTGGTCGAGCATGGCAAGCTCTTCTTGCTGCTGTTCATATGCTTTTTACAGTTATCTTTGCTTTAGGATAGCGTTTTTGAATATAATCAGCGTAACCTAATGCAGTATCGAATTGTCTCACTGGTGACTCAAAGAGTTAGACCAGATCTTTGGTTTGAGATAAAGTTTCATCCACACTAAGACTCACTAATATCCGATGTTTTTTATAATTTGCACAACAAAAATAGACCTACACCGTTCAGCATAGGTCTAAGTCCTCTATTTATCGTTATTTTTTCAGTGCTAATTCCATGATTGCTTGGGCTACTCCATCATGGTCGTTATCCACGGTATGGTGTGTGGCAACTTCTTTGACCGCTGGGATCGCATTCCCCATTGCAACACCTGTACCTGCAAATTTGAGCATTGAGATATCATTTTCCTCATCCCCGATCGCCATCACATTATCCGCCGTCAAATCAAGGATCTCACACAATTTAACAAGTGCATTACCCTTATTGACGCCTTTTGCATAGGCTTCGTAATAAAATTGTGCTGTCTTCATCAAGTCTAAGCGATCTTTGACAGGTTCAAAATATTCCTGCTTGGCGATCGCAGGGTCAAGAATTTCAGCATCTTCGATATACATAGCTTTAACAAGCGGGATCTCGCGCATTTCTTCGGGCGTCCGATATGAGACCGGCATCGACACCAAGTTTGCTTCGTAGAGTGTGTAATAGCCAATATCCTTATTACACGTATAGATTCGCTCGGTATTGATCGCTTGGAAATGCAAATTCAATTTGCGAGCGATCGCTTCTAAATCGACAAAATCGTCGTAGCTGATCCCTTTTTGGAAGATCAGCTTACCACTCGTGGTCTCAACGACTGCCCCACCAAAACAAACTACATATTGGTCATCTTGGTCCGCTAGATCTAGCTGGGCCAAGAAATCAGTCACTCCTGCTAACGGACGTCCTGTGCAAATGACGACTTTGATCCCTTGAGCAGTGGCTTGCTTGATGGTTTCTTTGACTTTTGGCGTTAGCTTCCCTTTAGAATTGACCAAAGTCCCATCAATATCGATCGCGATCAGTTTAATATCCATAACAATATTCCTACCTTCTATTGCATCTGTCCCTATTCTACACTAAAGCGCTACCAACTAACATATAATAATACTTTTGGACTAATTCTTTGATCTCAATTAGTTTTAGGCATATCTTAGCAGTTGGATCCCCATTTTTGCAGAACGTTCTCCCCACTATTATTACCGCTGTCTGCTAACACAGAGCACGGCTCCATTTAATATCCCCCATCATCGTATAGAAAATCTGTCAGTATTTTTTCATTATCTACCGTAACGGTTGGAATACTTTTGCTCAATGAAACTAGATCTGTCATACCCACTTTTTATCCACAAATTCCATATTATCTGGTGATGACCCTGCATCTGAAAGGACACTTTTTGCAGTTTTTTTTCGATTTTGTAATTGAGCTTTTTTCGATCGATCCATCCATAAATATTCCCCCATATATTATTTTGTGTTCTCATCAATATGCCACTACCTTATGAAGCAACATAAAATATATTTCAATCATCTTCTTCACAAAGTTCTTTATCTTCCCTAACAGTTTTAAATAAACGAATAAATTCTTCAAAACCTTCTGGCCAAGCGTTACTCCCACTTGTCTCTAGGATTTTGCCACTAGCTAAATAAGCAGTAAATGACCATTGTGTACCATCACATACTCCAGGAAAGATATAGTATTCTTGAAATTTATCTATCTCTAACCTATCTAAAACAGTATTGATTTGTTCAAATTGACCATTTGAAATAGTAACTTTAGTGATAATTGGTTTATCATCAACTAAACTCTCGCCCTCAATTATTTCCATATATCCTTCAACCAGATCCAATGTGTAAGCTTCAGCGGACCCAAGCCAACCATATTCACTATAAACTATTTTGTCTATCGTCATCATTTTCCCCTCATTTCCTAATACGCATAGATTCTACCACAACTCAGTGGCAGAATTTGCCACTAGATTTTTAAATTTGGTGGAATATTTCCCTGATCCCATTAACTATCATAGATAGTGTAAGAAATGGAGGAGTATATATGTTGAATACACAAGTCATCTATTATCAAACTGATGACGGGGGAACTTTCTATTTTCGCCAAAAAGATCTCACACTGATCGATGATCTTGAACGGGCTAGTCGGTGGAACACGAAAAAAGAGGCTCAGAAAGTTTTGCGCTCCTTGGATAAAAAAGCTTTACCTAATCAAACTATCTTAGCATTACCTAAGCTGAAAGTCGGCTGTGTCGATTACATTGAAGATTTTGACCTCACCCAAACGATGCTGAGTATTTCAGAGCCAACACCTGAAGATGAATTACTAAACGAATTATTGCAAATGGATCAAGCTGATTTTTTAGCACTGATCGATGATATTTCCCATATCATCATGGTACTGCCAGAGCTTAGAAATGTTCTCAAAAACGATGTTAAATACGCCGATTCAGTCATTCTTCAAGATTATCTACATACTATCGAATTAAGCGATTTTGATCCAAAAACTGGTTATCATCTGGCCCAAAAACTTAAACAAAGTCGGCAAAAACGGCGCTGTGAAAAGGACCGGCTCCAATTGATCTCTACTCTTAGTTTCTGATGAAGATGATGTCACGATCACAGTTGAACGCGCTAAAGAAGCCCAAAGATTGCTTCACTCGATCCAAGGTGAGCGCCATTACCGCTATCACTCTAAAGATATTGAAAATGAATTCGGTGATATGCTCCCTGGGTCATGAAATCAATGGTATTTTAATACATAGTTACCTACTTTTTTAGCTAATTTTGGTATATAAATCAAATTATTTATTTTTTTCATCCTTTTTTGCTATTTTTCGCTGTTTTTCTTTTTTTATCTTTTTATTTTGGCTTCTATCCCCGCTACACCGCCATTTTTTCTTTTTATTTTCGTACACTTTTAACTATATTTTTTGATTAAATAACGAAATTTTGTGTAATTAGATACTAGTTCAAATTCATCTGATCACCAGTAAATGAGGGTTTACTCACAATTATTGTTTGAAGCAACTACTAGTTGGTAGTTACACTAGAAGTGGATATTTAAACAAAAAGACATTTAAAAGCAAATATCTTTTTTTCCATCGATCAAGTGTTAATATAAAATCATAGTCACACTAAAAATTCGTTATCATCGCCATTATTATCAAATTCAACCTAATATTTTCTAAAGAATAAAACAAGTAGGTCTAAAATAAGAGGTAATTATTATGAAGTATTTATATTACGCACTATTTACAGAAAATGAGCAGGGATAATATGTCTGACGCCCTTAAAATGGCACGCGATGCTTTGAGTGGCTACTTGCTAGTCCTAGAAGATCTTGATGACTCTCTGCCACCTACGACCCCGCCTGGAAAAATCACAGTTCCCAAAAATTCGCTATTGATTCCGATCGAAGTTGATACAACTTTAGCACGGGAACGTGAAGAAAATATTTTGCTCAAAAAACGCTAGTGATCCTAAAATACCTAAATGAATTAGCTAAGGATGAACAAATCAATTTTTCCGCTACATTAACTGAAGCATTGAAAGATAAATTAGATATATAATAAAATACACGACCAGGCACAGTATCTGATCGTGTATTTTTATCTATGTGCTATCTCAATCATTTTTGCCAGCTTTAACCCAATAGTTTATCCAAATAATTATCCGCTAAACATCGCGTCAACGGAGCATTTTTTATTTTGACCAAAATTCCACGTTTAGTCAAAATAGCTAGTGATGAACATATTTTTGACCAAACTTCATCTTTTAGATAATGTTTTACTTCATCATCCTTAAGTGCTCTATTATTCACTTTAAATAACGCAGCCTGCAAATATAAAAATACGAGCTTGCGCATAAATGGATCATCGATATCTTTTGTGATCTGAGCTTGTCCGTGATTTAAAAGTTGCCATTTTTCTTCAAGCTCAGTCAGCATTTTTTGTTGACCTTGTAGTAAGATCTGCATCATATCGCGCACGAAAAACGTGATCTCACCGTGATTTTTGGGTTCTTCTACCTCGACAAAAGCCTTATAATACTTAGGTCGCTCATGATCAACTTCATTTGAAAAGGTGATCGCCGTCAGCGGATCTAATTCGTGTCCCAAATAAACACAAGTCAAGTAGCGGCCCAGCCGGCCATTTCCGTCTTTGAATGGATGAATATATTCAAAATAGTAGTGGGCTATAAAGGCCTTCATAAGCTCCGGGAGACTTTGAGCATTGATAAATCTTATCCAATTTAACCAGATCTCATCTTGGATCTTCAGTATTTTAGGAAGTAGAACTAAAAATAACTCATATGTTTGTAAAGTCCGCTGTCCATGTTTGATGGGATTCAAGTATAAGCCCGTTTTTAAAGTCGTCACACCCCTAAAACGTGCTAAATACTCATTTTCAAGTGCTTCGTTAGGATGCTGATAGCTCCAGATCCGTAAACTTTGATACTTATCCATCCACTTACCTTCTTTGATTTAAGTGGAGTATAGCACTCGTTTACCCCGTTAACAATTAAAATTTTGGCCCACCGACACCCCGTAGATCAGCTAAGGCTTCACCTTGGATAAAAGTCTCCAAATTTAAAAAGCAAGCTTCTGTTTCCGGAGCTAAGGTCACTGCCTTAAAACCGATCAACCTCGTAAACAAGTTATACAACCGAAGCAATGCATAATCGGATGCCTTATAACTGGCACCATCATTATTCAAAATTTTTAAAGTATCCGCCAAAATTTCTAGCAGCTCACGTTCGTACTTAGTCGGGACAAATGTTTGTTGACAGCTATCTGCCAGTAACTTCACTAAACTGTAAGCTTTTTGTCGTAAAGCCTTATCCATCTTCATCGCTGTCCTTTCTAGCCTAAGTATACTAAAAGCACTTTGACTAGTTACAAACTTATGCTCAACAAAAAAATTGGATCAAAACTACACACTAGTAGCCTTGATCCAACTAACTTCTTATAGCATTGAACGATATAATTCGCTGATTTCTTCTAACGTCGTCTCACGTGGATTACCCGGAGTACAAACGTCACGATAGGCATCAGCCGCGATTTGGAGAATATCTTCTTCCTTAACTCCCAGTTCACGCAAATTCTGTGGGATCCCAACATCGATCCCTAATTGTTTGACCGCTTGGACTGCAGCTTCACGTACTTGGTCCAATGGCATTTTATCAGCATCAGCGATTCCAAAACGACGCGCGATCTCACGGTAGCGTTCACCGGTATATTCTTTGTTGTAATCCATGATCTTTGGCAATAATGTCGCACAAGCCACCCCATGAGGTGTATCATAGTGGGCTGATAACGGATGCGCCATGCCATGAACTAGACCTAAACCGACATTGGAAAAGCCCATGCCGGCTAGATATTGCCCTAATGCCATCTGCTCACGACCTTTTTCTGAGCCAGCGACCGAATCACGTAAAGATTTAGCGATCACTTCAATTGCTTGCAGATGCAACATATCTGTCATTTCCCAAGCCCCTTTAGTGATATAACCTTCGATCGCATGGGTCAAAGCATCCATCCCTGTTGCTGCGCACAATCCTTTAGGCATCCCCAGCATCATATCACTATCGATAAACGCAGCTACTGGAATGTCGTGGGGATCAACACAGACAAATTTACGCTCATTAGCCTTATCTGTGATCACATAATTGATCGTCACTTCCGCTGCGGTTCCCGAAGTTGTAGGAACAGCAAGGATCGGTAACGTCTTATTTTTAGTATCAGCGACCCCTTCTAAACTCAAGACATCACTGAATTCGGGATTAGTCACAATGATTCCGATTGCTTTAGCTGTATCGATCACCGAACCACCACCGATCGCGATGATATGATCGGCTTGAGCACTTTGGCAGGCCTTGACCCCAGCTTGGACGTCTTCGATCGTTGGATTAGGCACGATCTCGTCAAAGATCTCATATTCAAGACCGGCTTCATCTAAGATCGCCGTCACTTTCGTTGCCACGTTGAATTTCAAGAGGTCCTTATCAGTCACTACCAGAGCCTTTTTAAAATGGTTCTTGTTGGCTTCGGTCACGACTTCCTTGATCGCACCCTTACCAAAATACGAAGTCTCGTTTAATATCATTCGATTTACACTCATCTGCACTTCCTCCATCATTAGTATTATACCCTTATTATCCGCCAAACGTGATTACGCTTACAATTTTAAGGACCTCACTTTACAAAAAGTTAAATTCCCCAAAATATCCTTAATTTTCAATGATCTCACTTAATTTAGGTGTCACTGCCTCATTGACTTGGACTGTAAGTGCATCGGCGCTTTGCATCAGAGCTAGTGTTTGGTCAAGATCTTTGGCCTGCAATTTAGTGTAGACACTAGCCGCCATGATCGCTGCGCCAGTACCGTTTGTGTTGACTAATTTTGCCTTATGGTAGGCGATAAACTTAGCTGCCGTCGGGGTTTGATAATAGATCCCTAGACCATCGACATAGACACAGACACGTTCACAGCCCCATGACTGCAATTTATCTGCGACCATTTGAGCTTGTTTTTCACCCGTGATCTCGATCTTAGTAAGCAATTTAGCTTCCACACCGTTGATGACTAAAGTATCGATCTTAGTTTTAGCACTAAATAGATTTTTTACTTTATCTATCCCTACTGCTTTAGCAAAGATCGGAACTGTCACGTTTTCATAGATATAGTTCAAAGTTTCAGCTGGTAAATTAGACTCGACCACCACTACTTTAGCTGCATTTATCTTAGGCAAACGCTTTACGATCACTTACGGTGTCAATAATTCATTGATCTGCATATCATCGATCCCTGCGATCCGGCGACCATCGACATCATTTAAATACACATACGTAGCCGTCGGACGTTCGACCCGCAAAGCATCACTTAGGTCTAACTCATTATTTTGGGCTTCAGCTTGGAACAGATCACCGTTAGTATCATTTCCATACACCGTGATCAACTTTGTCTTGAGCCCTAGATTATCCAAGTTCGTAGCAATATTACGGCCCATCCCTCCGATAAATGAATATACTCGGCCCGGAGTCGATCCTGTAGTACTTACTTGGGCTTTGGCAGCCCCCAATACGTCTAAATTGACAGCTCCGATCACAGTTACTTCATTTTCCGCTGGAAAGACATAACCCCGACCAACGATCAAGCCTTCTTTGATCAAGTTAGAGATATGCGATCCGATATTTGAGCGCGTCGTTCCGGTTTTTTCAGCCAATTGTGCCTGCGTGATCAAGGAATCTTGCTTGATCAGTGCTAAAATTTCTTGTTCCCGCTTAGTTGCCAAAATAAATCTCCTCCGTTAATGTCATTAGCTCAATTATACCATTACAGTGTAAAGAATTGCGGTAAACTCCTAGGAAATAACAATATCTCAGTCAGGAGGCGCTTTTTGCCTCGTGGATGAGATATTGTTATTTCCTAGGAGTTGCAATTCGGAGCACGACTTCATTACAGTGCGCAAAAAAGGTGGGGGCTCTAACTTCACCACCTGATTTACTCACCCAAATGAGCGCAATGAATCCATGATAAGTTGGATAAATCTTGGCCGATCGATCCCTGACATGACTTCCGTATTCTTTTCTTTACCCGTCAACTCATAGTAATCACAAACCGTCTCACCGCGAGTCAATTCACCCGTTGTTTCAACATCCACGTTCATTTTCTTGGTTTCAAACAGCGTCTCATCGATCAACCAAGCGATCGTACATGGATCATGTAAAGGTGCGCCATCAAAGCCCCATTTAGGATCTTTATGATAAATTCCAAAGAACTCCAGTAACCCATGAAAGGCTTTGGCTACTTCATTATCGATCTGTCCTACTTGTTTGATCTCATCTTCTAAGATCTGTGCTTGATGAGTCACATTTAACGGTGCCATCACCAATGGGATCCCCGCATTTAATACGATCTTGGCGGCTTCAGGATCAACAAAAATATTAAACTCGACTGATGGTGTCCAATTACCAAGTCCCATAGCGCCACCCATAAAGACGATCTGCGCTAATTTTTCCTTAGCCAGATCAGGATAGACGCGCAAGAATAAGGCAGCATTGGTCATCGGACCCGTTACCACTAAAGTCACCTTTTCATCACTTTCCCGTAAAACTTTCGCCATCAATTCGATCGCGGTCATTGGCTGAACTTCAAATGTCGGTATCGGTAGCTCAGCCCCATCCAGACCGGATTCACCATGAACATTGCCTGCTGTTTCCAATTCTTTGACTAGTGGCGTCTGGTTGCCACCAGCCACGGGGATCTGGGTTTGCCCTAATAATTGTAAAGTCCGCATTGCATTATTCAAAGTCTTTTCGGGTGTCTGATTCCCAGCCGATGTTATCACCGCTTTCAATTCGATTTCTGGAGAAGCTACTGCTAACAATAGTGCTAAAGCATCATCATGCCCTGGATCACAATCCAAGATAATTTTTTTCGTCAAAATCACCACGTCCTTTCATACTTTAAAAATACAGCCCGACGATCGTTCCCGTCAAGACAGATGCTAAGGTCGCCCCAAGTAAAAGTTTCATTGAGAACTTGGCTACATAAGCACCTTGCTTTTCACTGATCGCTTTTAATGAACCAGTGATGATCCCGACCGTGCCAAAGTTAGCAAATGAGACCAAATAGGCTGAAACGATCGTATTATTAAATGATCGCTTAAAAAGCCTTCCAACTTCTCTAAATGAAGCGGAAGGCTTTTTAATATTTTTAGATCTCACCCAGTTGTTGGACTTCTGTGAGCGCAAAAGTTGGCTTTTGTTCCAAGACAGCCTCCCAATCAAAGGCTCCCCAGTGAACGCCCGCCGTTTTGACTCCTGCTGCATGTCCCATTTGGATGTCATAGATCGCATCCCCGATCATGACTGATTGCTCTGGATCAAGTCCATAGCGCTCCAACAAGACATCGATCCCATCTGGAGCGGGTTTATAATTTTTTACTTGGTCTGATCCGACTAGATCATCGAAGTAGGTAGCGATCTGCAAAAGCTCTAAATTACGGCGTAGTGCTTCACTGTGCTTACTAGAGACCGCATAGATCTTTTTACCATTCTCTTTCAACTTAGCTAACACTTCTTTGATCCCCGGATATAACTTGACCTGACTAGCTTCCAGTGCCTGATAATGCTCCCGAAAGCCGGTAAACATCGCTGGTAGCTCAGTCTTAGCCCCCATCAGTGGAAATGACTTTTCGATCGGGATCCCCATGTAGCCTCGGATCTGGTCACTACTTGGCAAAGGGAGCCCAAAATCCTTAAATGTCGCTTGGGTCGCTAAAACCGCAGTCTCCCCTGAATCAGCCAAAGTTCCATCAAAATCAAACATATAATTTTCCATCTATTATTTCCCCCATAGAAACTTGATCAAAGCGCAATCAACTTGTGAATTATTGTGCAACTTACTGTGTTGCCCCATTTTACCACGGATCTCTTTTTCTTGATAATTTTTAGCGCGTGGACTGACTAAATAGCGCAAGGTTTGTGCCGACTTGACTGGTACTGGTCCATCAGACTCACTTCCATCCAAGACATCACCATAAATATTCAACACCTTTGCCCCTGCTGGATAGGTCTCACGTAAAACTAAAAAATTCTCAAAATCCCCCGCTGTGACATTGGGTCTGCCTGCTTGATCAAGCGTCACATCAGCAGGCATTTGGTCGACTAACCCGTTAGGAAAAGCGGCTAAGGCTACTTGCTTATTTAATTTGGGTAAATTAGGATCACCAGCATTATCGCGCAAATAAAATAAAATCGCCGAATTACCCATCGAATGTCCGACAAAGTTTAGCTTTTTAAATTTATACTTAGTCTGTAAAAGCTCAACGGCTGCTTTTAAGTATTGCGCTTCCATCATCGCATTGACATTCTTGTTATTTTCAAAATTGATCTCGACCAGTGGATCCTTGGCATTTTTAGGTAAATCCCCAACTAAGTGGGCCTGCCCGTAAATATCGACATCAATGCGCACAACGGTATTAGTCACTTTAGCTTTGACAGCTGCCTTGACCATGTGCTCCTCAGCGCGGTAACTACTGCCCCAACCGTGAACAAAAAGCGTCGGGATATTTTCTTTAGCTTGGGCGGTCTGCATGCTAAATAGCAAGCACGCTACGAGGCCTAATAATATTTTTAGTATCTTTTTCATCGTCTCTTTAAATAATCATCCTTTTTAGCTTCAACGATCGCTTCAACTTGTGCCATTGAAAGTGGCTGGCCAAATTCAGGTTTAGTTGTTAGATAATCAAATTCTGGTGAATCCACTCCAACATTGATATTTTCCTTAGCATTGACGGCATAGTGATGGATATGGCCGTGTAGGTTGATGATCTTTGGTGCGATACCAAGCATCAGTGGATAGTGTGTCAGGTAGTATTGGCGGTGATCGTATTTGATCAAGGCACCTACGTCATGGAAAGTAAACTTAGGCTTGCCGTTGACCTCATAATTGTGTTTGGCTAAATATTTAAATAAAGCTCGATTATCGTGATTTCCCTTGATCAACACTAAATTGCCATTCAAACGTTTTAAAACATCATAAACGTCTTGCTGGGCCTTTCTTTCCGGCCGGATAAAATGCACGGCGATATCACCTAAATGATAGACCGTATCGCTTGGATCGACCACTTTATTCCAATTTTCAATGATCGCTTCATTCATCATTGAGGCTAACAAAAAAGGACGGACCGCAAAATCCGTGATCCCTAACAAATGTTCATCAAAAAAATGCGTATCTGAAGTTACAAATATCATCACTTCACCCCCCAAAACTTAGTATAACCGTCTTAGGTAGCTAGCGCAAAACCAAAGTCACGCTTCTTCGATAACGTAGTCTGATTCCCGCTTTTTTCGCCGAAGCAAGGCCCGGATCCGCGCTAGTAATTCTTCAAATTCAAAGGGTCGCACCAAATAATTGTCCGCCCCGATATCTAAGCCCTTGACCCGATTGGCTAGGGAGTCTTTAGCCGTCAAGATCAAGACGGGAACGATATTTCCTTTTTGGCGTAACTTTTCGATCAGGGTAAAACCGTCCATCAACGGTAACACAACTCCTATTAAATAATGATCCCCCCCTATGATGCGTGTTGCATTTTGCATCATAGGGGATCATTATTTATGCAAGGTCAACTCACTTTGAATCACTTTCTTACCTTAATACAAGAAATCTATTCTCAAAAAGCTCAGACCTATCCACTGTAAAATTCTTAAAAATTTTTCTATAATGAAGTGACGGCTTGAAACAACAAAGGACCGCCAATCTGTAACGGAAGCGAATATATTTTATGCAAATTACCGAACTCTTACCCGAATTGATCACTAAACTTGCACCAACCGGGCCTTTTCCAACTGATGTCTCAGCCCAATTTGCCTACTGGCGTCAACTTGTGACTAGACGCCAGCCAGGAGACTTACCCAAACATTACTTACAACAAGAAGATCAACTATTAGATCTCATCTGGCAAAAGCGCGGCTACGTTGAACTCAGCGATCTAACCGAATATAGACCGGGAATATATTTGGCCAAAGGTGATCTAACACGATTGAAAGTCGATGCGATCGTCAATTCTGCTTCAGACCAAATGCTTGGCTGCTTTGAACCAGAACATATCTGTTTGGACAATGAGATCCACGTTCTAGCCGGGAGTCGGTTGCGCGAAGAATGTGCTTTGGTGATGCAACACACGCACCTAAAACCTGGCCAAGCTCGGATCACTGCTGGGCACCATCTACCAGCCCAACACATCATTCATGCCTTAGCACCTAAAGTTACGGGCGAACCGACCTTACAACTCCAACAACAGCTAGCTGCTTGCTATGAGGCTACTTTGACATTAGCGCTAGAAAATAACCTCCGCTCGATAGCTTTTTGCAGTCTAGGGACTGGACATAAAAATTTCCCCAGCCCATTAGCTGCTCAGATCGCACTCGATGTCACTGAAAGCTTTCATGCTAAACATCCTGAAGTAAAAATCATTTTTTGCCCTTATAAAGACATCGATCGTAATCTTTACCACTATTTATTAAATAACTAGCCAAAAAAGGAACTGAAACTCTATGAGTCTCAGCTCCTCTTTTGTTGTATCAACACTCAGTGACTACTTATCAGATCTCTTGTGTCTTCGCCAGCCGATCAAGATACCTAAGCTAGCCAATCTATTTACCTAATTCTTTGTAAATATAGCTAATAGTCAACGTATTTTCTATGACTTTGCCTACTTCACCTAGATAAAATTTATTTCTTAAATTTGAATGCTTTAAATGTTAAGATCAGTGCAAACACCACCATTAAACTCACTTGGCCCCAAAGTGTTTGAAAAATGTTACTTGTGAGCGGTAAATGCACCAACGTAGCCACAAAAGCTAAAGCTACAATGTAGAAAAGCCCACTACGAAAGTAATCAGGCCACTTAAAATATAGTCCTAGATAAATCACAAATAACAGCCCGATCCCCCACAGTATCGTAGGGCCAAGGGGATAGATCAAAGTTTTTGGCGTAAAATGATCACTCAATAGCAATACCCCTAATAGATCATGAATGCTACACCCGTGCCCAAATAGCTACGCCACGGGACACGGTTGAAAGCATCATTGCCCAGCAAAGTAAGCATGATGTTGAGTAAAATGACCATCCCGACTATCTCAATAACATATTCGACAAGATCGATCTCGGTATGCATAAATGCTAATAATGTTAGCAAACAAAAGATGAATACACTCAGACTCAACTTTTCTTTTAAGTTCGTTTGCTTATCAGCATTTATCTCAGTTAGTAGTTCATCGGCTGCCATCTTAGGATCAGTGCCAAAATATTGTTGTGCTGTTTGCCCTTCCGCCTGCGCTTCGAGCATATCCTGCAAGATCTCTAACAATATTTCTTCTGTTACTACCTCGTCTTTACCTTTTGCCCGTAAATATAACAAAAGCTTTTCGTAATATTTTCGATTCTCAGGCGTTAACTTTTCACGTAAATGGTTATTTTGTTCGCTCAATAGCTCCATCCATATTTTCCCCTGTCTGTTCGATGACCGCTGTCACTGTCGCTGTAAGTTGTTGCCAATCAGTAATAAAATTTTGGGTCTGCATTTGGCCACTAGTAGTTAAGTGATAATACTTTCGCTTTGGTCCCTCATTTGACGCACGTAACTGACTTTCTAAATAGCCTTGTCTTTCTAGTTTTTGTAAAAGAGGATAGACCGTCCCTGCACTGAGATCAAAAAAGCCTAAATTCTGTAGCTTGGTAACTAATTCATAGCCATAAACTTCTTGTTGGCTGATCACTAATAAGACACAGCCTTCCAACGTTCCTTTCAACAGTTGTGAATTATTCATCAGCTTCACCCTCCTACGCCCCAATTATATATTTTCTCCACTACTATGTAAAGCATAATAGCGAAATATCCCTGTAGATGTGCGCTTTGTCTGATATAACCAACTGGTGTAGTTCCGATATAGTGCTAAGCGGTTTTCACGTGAAACATTTTGCCAGCATAAAATGTCAGCGATACCATTACTATTTACTAGATCTCCGTAACCGTTTGCCTCTTTTTTAGCATCACCATCTGCATGCCAGAACTTTTTCGCCCGTTTCCGCAGATCAGATTCAAGCGGATTAACACCATCAAGATTGCCATGTGAATAGCGATAGCGCCACGGCACACGCCCTTTTCCATGTGGGATCCCATAATTAAAAGATTCAGTATCTGCCAATGCTCGCAATTCTGAAACGGTGTATTTTTCAGGATCTGAACAAAATTTTCCTGTTTTTTCCTGCTTGATCACATTCCACTGACTGACAAACTCCAACGTATCGACATTGATGATAAATTCTACCATTCGTGCATCGTTGAAACGCGAAAAATACCCATAGCTCGAGTTTTTAGCTAGTTGTACCTTCATATTTTCTGGTACAAAATCACTTTGTTCAGCTAAGTGGCGATTGTGATAATTTGCCCCCGTTTCAAAATCCAGCTCCACGCCACATTGCTTGGCATAAACGGCTAAACGCCAAAAATCATTGGGCAAAACCGGATATGTTTGACGTAAATAACTGATGGCTTGCCGATCGATATAACCCCGGAAAAGATTTAAGCGTCGAGTAAAATCAGAATTTTCTTGTACTAACGGTCGGCTATTCTTAGGTGCTTTTCCATATAATTGCAAGACTAAAGTTCTAAAAAGCACATTAAATTCAGCTAACGGTGCGAGGTCAGCCCAAATATGATATTTAGCTGTTGGAGCAAGCTGTAAAAAGTTATGTTCATCTACATATGTTCCCAAATGATTCAACACTAACTGAATTTTCAAGCGTGCTGGCAACCAAGAGCGCTGCAACATTTTAGTATATAGTGGGGTCCCAACTTCATGGATCTCTTGCCAACAATCTATCGGTGAGCTAGCAGCTTGTTTGAAATAGTTTCGCCGGTAATAGCGTAAACTGCGCTTATCCCAACCTTCTTTAGCTAAATTTGACAATTGCTGTTCTAACGTCATCATCTCCATCGTATTCCTTTCGCTTTTTAAGTAACAATACCATGAAAATAACTTTCTTTTCACGCAAATGACTTATTTTGCAAAAACGTGTGAGAAAAAGCAACTCCTAGAAAATAACAATGTCCTACTTATGACGCAAAATACGCATCATAAGTAGGACACCATTATTTATACGGAGCTACCCGTGCAGGCAAACACTCTATTTAGTATAATCCACATCCTTAGTTTCCTTAGTTGTCAACCAAGCGATAACTGAAGCTACTGCTAGGACGAACATATATAATCCCGCTGCGTGGAGACCAAAACGTGCGATCAGCCAAGTCGTTACTGATGGAGCTACGGCAGCACCTACTACCGCTGCTAAATTATACGTGATCCCCGCACCTGAGTAACGAACTTTGGTCGGGAAAAGCTCTGGTAAGACCGCACCAACTGGGCCATACAGTGTTCCCATGATGACAAAGCCAACACTTAAGAAGAGAAACATCCCTAAAACATTGTGTTGACCACTTAAAAAATACGGGAAGACTAACGAAAAACCAACTAAGCCAACTGTAGCTGTCAATAATACCTTTTTACGTCCAACTTTATCCGCTAACATCGAAGTCGTCATGATCAAGACTGCAAATTCAACGATCGCTCCCATCAAAAACAACAACATTTCCGAATGGCTAAAGCCCAACGCTGTCGTCGCATATGCTAAAGACCAAGTCGTCAAAGTGTAAAACATCGCATAAGTCCCACCCATGATAAATGTTCCTTTAACGATATCTTTCCAATAGCAGGAAAAGAGTTCCTTAAGTGGCGTCTTAGTCGTGGTGTCATTTTCTTGTGCCATTTGGAATAACGGTGTCTCTTGCAAATGATGACGTACATATAACCCGATCACTACCAATACCGCAGAAACTAAAAATGGTACGCGCCAGCCAAAAGCTAACATCTGCTGTGGCGTCAATAATTTTTCAAGTACAAAAAATAAACCATTACACAAGAAAAATCCCAGTGGAGCACCAACTTCTGGGAATGCTCCGTATAAAGCGCGTTTATCAGCTGGTGCGTTTTCTGTTGCTACTAAAACTGCCCCTGACCACTCACCGCCAAGCCCGATCCCTTGGACAAAACGACAAGCGCATAAGAGTAACGCACCCCAAACTCCAACACTGTGATAACCCGGTAAAAAGCCGATCGCGATCGTTGCACCTCCCATGACTAGCATCGATAATACTAAGGTCTTCTTGCGACCCAAGCTATCGCCAAAATGCCCGAATAAAAATGAGCCGACTGGGCGTGCCACAAAAGCAACACCAAAAGTCAATAAACTCAAGACCGTTGCCAATAGTGGTGTCATCTGTGGGAAAAAGACCTTGGGAAAGTACGCAGCTGCAGCTGTCCCGTAAGCATAAAAATCAAAAAATTCGACCGCTGTCCCGATCATCGAAGCTAAGATCACCGTCTTGACTGAACTTCTAACAACTGCTGTTTCCTGTAATTTTGTTTCCATTTCTATCGTCCCCTTTACTTATGTATCTACTGCACCATAACTACTCGATATTTTCGACCCTCCTTTGAAATTTAAGCTACAAAAAAGGCGCGCCAACCATTTTCGTCAAACAGTTGTCGCGCCTAAAAGATCGAGACTTCCTGTCTGCACCAGCTGTGATGCAGACGAGCTAAACTATCCGCACCACCTAAGAAATGATCCGAATAATAATAATGCTGTTGTTGGCTTGAGATCGTTTAGCCATTGTTCTCATCTTTTTTCGCCTCACTTAAATTTGATAAGCCAAAGTTTATCACACAATAAATTAAAAGACAACAAGAATATTAATTAAAGTTTTAGAAATGACAGTTAAAACGCTTGTTTTCCGCTTTTTGATAGCGTATACTTTATAAAAATTATTTTGAAAGGAAGTGATGGTATGCGTGAAAAATTGCATACCGGCGAACTATATCTACCTACCGATGAGACGATCGTAGCCGAACAAACCGCCTGCCTAGAATTACTCTACGATTTCAATCAGACGCGCCCCCGTGAACAAAAAAAGCGCCGTGAACTATTACAAAAAATGTTTGGCAAGATCGGACCAAATTGCTATATCGAACCACCTTTTCATGCTAATTTTGGAGGTAACCATTGTTACTTTGGTGATCATATCTACGCTAATTTTAATTTAACTGTGGTCGATGATACTTATATCCATGTTGGAGATCATACAATGTTTGGCCCCAACGTGACTTTAGCAACAGCCGGCACCCGATCTTACCCGAACTCAGACAAGCAGGCTACCAACATAATCAAGCGATCCATATCGGAAAAAATTGCTGGTTAGGAGCTGGAGTCGTCGTTTTACCCGGCATTACGATCGGTGATAACACGGTAGTCGGCGCTGGGAGTGTCGTCACTAAAGATCTCCCCGCCAATGTAGTTGCAGTCGGCGATCCTTGTAAGATATTGCGTCCGCTAAATGAATATGACCGTAAATATTACTTTAAAGACCGCCAAATAAAATGGGAGGAGTTAACATGACATCTTTGAATCTACCTTTAGCAAAATATGCAACGCTTGAAACCAGTCGGCTGACGCTTCGGCCAATTCAGTTAAGTGATGCCGCTGATATGTTTGAATATGCGAGCGATCCTAAAGTGATCGAATATGTTAGTTTTGAGCAACACCAAACTTTAGCTGACACTCAAAAAGCTATCGCTGATCACTTCATGGTGGCTCCTTTAGGTCGATTTGGGATCATTCATCGGCAAACAAATAAATTTATTGGGACGATCAGCTTAATGGATCTGACCCCACATGGTGCTGAGATCGGCTATGTTCTCAATCGTAAATTTTGGGGCCAAGGCCTAGCTCCCGAAGCTGCCCAAGCACTGCTAGAGCTAGCCTTTCAACACTTAGACCTAAAATACATCCAAGCTTACCAGCTCACATCTAATCCGCAAAGTGCCCGTGTCCTTGAAAAGATCGGGCTGAAATGTATCGGGACTTTACCAAACTATTTACCTTCAGCCGCTGGGATGCTCGATACCAACCTTTGGATGATCACTCAGGCTGAATATACGGCGTCCACTCCCCATTAAAATTACGCCTGACTTTGCTATTTCTTCAGGGTCAGGCTATTTATTTTTTAAATTTATGTTAACCGGTTGACACAAAGAGGAAATAAATGATATAACTAAATTATAGAAAGAAAGCGCTAACACAAAAAATGTCAACCGGTTGACATTTTTTTGATTCTAATTTGGGAAGGTGAAATTTAATGAATTGGCAACATAAACTCGGTAATTTAAAAAATCCATCGTATCTCCAAAGTTCGAGCACCATGTTTTTATTCTTTGCTTCATGGGGCATCTGGTGGAGCTTTTTCCAACTTTGGTTAACTTCTAAGTCAAATGGTTTAGGCCTCTCAGGTAGCGAAGTTGGGACTATCTTTTCGATCAACTCAGTCGCCAGCTTGGTTCTAATGTTCATCTATGGCACGATCCAGGATAAATTATTCATCAAACGGCACTTATTGATCTTTAATGCTATTCTGGCAACTTTGATCGCTCCATTTTTCATCTTTGTTTATGCTCCCTTGCTTCAAAGTCACTTTATGCTAAGTGCATGGCTCGGAGCACTCTTCTTGTCGGCAGCTTACCTCTCAGCTGTCGGGGTCTTAGAAGCGACTACTGAACGTTTTTCGCGCGTCTTTGGTTTTGCTTATGGCCAATCACGGGCATGGGGCTCATTTGGTTACGCTGTTTCCGCGCTGATTGCCGGTTTTATCTTTGTCAAAGATCCAAACCTCAACTTCATCGGCGGTTCCTTGATCGGGCTTTTCTTGCTTTTAGACCTGCTGTTTTGGAAACCTAAAGAAGAACGCGATGCTTTAAAAGCAATCGATGAGCTAAAATCAGATAATTCTACCCCTAAATTAAAGGATATGTTTGGGTTGCTCAAGTTGCCTGTCCTTTGGCAGATCATCTTTTTTGTAATGTTTTCTTGGACTTTCTATAACGTTTTCGATCAGCAAATGTTCCCTGAATTTTACACCAGCCTCTTTTCTTCTGCCGAAGTAGGCCAACAGACATACGGAACTTTGAATAGTATCCAAGTTTTCATTGAAGCATTGATGCTTGGTCTAGTGCCGATCCTTATGAAAAAGATCGGTGTCCGAAAAACTTTACTTTTAGGAACGGCCATCATGTGTTTGCGTATCGGTCTTTGCGGTTTTATCACTGATCCGATCGCGATCTCTGGTGTCAAAATGCTCCACTCACTCGAAGTTCCACTCTTTGTTCTTTCGATCTTTCGTTACTTTACCTTGCATTTTGATACTAAATTATCGGCAACTTTATATATGATCGGATTTCAGATCGCAGCTCAAGTTGGGCAAATTATCTTATCAACACCACTAGGGATCTTGCGTGATTCGATGGGCTACAGCATGACATTTAAGATCATCGCCCTCATCGTCTTGATCACTGGTATCTACGGTTTCTTTATCATCAAAAAAGACAACGAATTTGTTAACGGACAGCCACTAGAAAAATAACTAAAGGAGAATTTTTATGAAACAAATGATCAAATTAAACAACGACCGCTATCGCTTAGGTTATCATGTCAGTGCCCCAGCTGGTTGGATCAATGACCCAAATGGTTTTTGTTATTACAAAGGCTATTATCACATTTTTTACCAATACCATCCCTACTCCGCTGACTGGGGTCCAATGCATTGGGGACATGCCCGCAGTAAAGACCTCGTGCACTGGGAAAGTCTTCCGATCGCGCTTGCCCCTGACACCAAAGCCGATGAAGATGGCTGCTTTTCTGGCAGTGCGATCGTCAAAGATGACGTCTTGTATCTGATCTATACTGGTCATCATTATTATGATGATGGTGATCCAGATCATTTCTGGCAAAATCAAAATCTAGCTTACAGCACAGATGGGATCAATTTTACCAAATATGAAAATAATCCGATCATTGCAAGCGCTCCCGAGGATAACACCCACCATTTCCGTGATCCTAAAGTTTGGGAAAAAGATGGCAAATACTACATGATCTTAGGTAGCCAAGGAAAAGATGGTGTTGGACGGGCGATCACCTATCGTTCTGATGATCTCAAAGATTGGCAATATTTAGGTGTGATCGCAAAAGCTAACGGTTTGACCACAGAAGGCTTTATGTGGGAATGCCCTGATTTCTTTGAATTGGCTGGTAAAGATATCCTCTTACTTTCACCCCAAGGGATCGAAGCACAAGGCCAAAAATATCTCAACTTATTCCAAACAGGTTATTTTGTCGGGAATTTCGACTACTCCACTAATACCTTTGAACACGGCGGTTTCACTGAGTTAGATCACGGTCATGATTTTTATGCGACCCAAACAACACTGGCTCCCGATGGTCGTCGGCTAGTTTTTGGTTGGATGGATATGTGGGAAAGTGAATTTCCGGAAAAAGCTGATGGTTGGGCGGGTGCTTTGACCTTACCACGTGAATTAGAGCTAAAAGATGACCAGCTCTATATGCGTCCTGTTAAAGAAGCAGTTCAATTACGGACTGCTGAAATTTCTGCTTGGAACAAACAAGTGACTGAAAAAACTTTGCTCTGCGAAAATGAGCAGCAAGCGGAGATCGATCTGACTCTTACAACAGATCAAGCATTTGAGCTCGCCTTTACTGATCAAGATAAACAAGTCAAGCTCACTTTTGATCAAGCAACACATACTTTTACACTCCTAAATGGTGATGCTCGCTATGCTTCAATCAAGCCTAATGCTGAGTTTAAACTCCAGATCTTCATCGATACTAGTTCACTTGAGATCTTCATCAATGACGGTGAAGCTGTCTTTACTGAGCGTTTCCACTTTGATAATGCGCCACAGGTTTGGCTCACTGCAAAAGCTCAATGTTTGACACAAGTTTATCACTTAGACGGTCAAGCGATCACATTTGAATAATAGGCTATCTAGTGAGACGTGTTCAACAGTCCAAGTACTGTTGAACACTCTTTTTAACTCTTCGGCTAAAATTTTGCTAAAATTGATTGAAAGAGGTGATGGATTTTGCGACCTAAACTAGAAGATGTGGCTAAACTAGCCAACGTATCTAAAACAACTGTTTCACGCGTCCTGAATAACCGTGGCTATTTGAGTCAGGAAACTATCGAACGCGTTTACAGTGCAATGAAAGAACTCAATTATCAGCCAAATGTCGTCGCACGTCAGTTATACAAAAAGCAAACCCGGATCATTGGACTACTTTTTCCCACGATAGCCAATCCTTTTTTTGGTGAATTGAGTGCGGAACTTGAAAAACGGCTCTATAACGAAGGTTTTAAAGTTCTGATCGGTAACTCAATGAACGATCCTAAAAAAGAAGCGCATTACCTCAATCAGCTGTTAACAAAGCAAGTTGATGGTCTGATCGTCGGGACACACAATCGCGGGATCGCCGAGTACAATTATGAACATCTACCTGTCGTCGCGATCGATCGTAATATGAATCAAGATATCCCCGTGATCGAATCTGATAACTATAACGGTGGGGTCTTGGCAACGACCCGCTTGATCAAGCGCGGTGCTAAAAAGATCATCCACACTAATGGACCGATCGAGCTCGAAACACCAACTAAACGCCGGCGTCTGGCTTATGAAGATACTATGAAAAAGTACGGTCTGACCCCACTCACGATCACGGTCGATTTTAATATCCCTTATAGTGAAAAAAAGCAGATCTTTACCCAAATGTTCCACGATCATCCCGACTTAGATGCTGTATTTGCCTCTAATGATATCGATGCTGCTTTGATCATGCAACTAGCCTTAGAACAAGGCAAACGCATCCCAGAAGACCTTCTACTCGTAGGTTACGATGGTACACAGGTGATCCGCAACATTTTACCGGGCTTAACGACTATCGTACAACCGATCGAAGACATTGCTAAAACAGCAGTTGAAGTCTTGAAACAACGCATGAATAATGAAGAGACCTCGCTAGAATATGTCCTTCCCGTAACTTTACGTGAAGGTATCACCGGATAAAAAATGAGCCTAGGAACTTGGCCGATCCCAAGTTTCTAGACTCATTTTTATTTAGTAATTATTTTTGCGAACGTTTCTCAACAAATGCTCCTAGCCCTAAAATTCCGGCTAATAACGTGATGAACGCTCCAAGTAATTCATATGCTCCAGCATTAGTTTCACCTGTTTGAGGCAAAGCTTGTTTAGCCAAATGCTTATGTGTTCCACCCACAGATCCGTTGCCTCGCTTAGCATTATCCTTTACCGCCAAAACTTGTTGTGTCACTTGTTTAGTCTTTGTTTTAGCATGAACTTTTACTGTGACCCCAACTTCAGCTTGGCTCTTGTCAGGATATGTCACTACTACGGTCGCATGTTTTGTGCCTACAGTCGTGACATCGACAGGCAGTTTCCAGCTATAATCAGTTTTGTCCGGTAGTTCATCTTTATTAGCTACACCTGCCTGTGGAGCCGGGACCTTACCTAGCTCGGTCGTTACCACTTGTGGTCGTGGTGCATATTTATCTGCATCAGTAGTTGCTTTGACCTGCTTTTTAACAGGATTTAGCACCACAACTTTTACTGGTAATTCATCTGTGGAGCCATCTGGATAGGTCACTACTACGGTGGCATTTGTCTCATTTGGTGTCGTCACATCTACTGGAGTTTTCCAGCTATATTGCGTTTTGGCTGGGAGATCTCCACTATTTGTTACACCACTCTTGGCTGCTGGGAGCTTACCTAAAACAGTTGTCACTTGCTGTGCTTGCGGTTGATACTTATCTGCATCAGTTGATGTTTCGTTTTCTTTATCAGAAACTGGAGCTAAAACTGATACTGATACAGGCAGTTCATCTTTAGAGCCATCGGGGTAAGTTACAACTACAGTGCTTTGTTTTTCACCCAGCGTTGTCACGTCTACTGGACTCTTCCAACTGTATTGTGTTTTAGCTGGAAGAGTAGCGCTATTGACCACACTATCTTTTGCTTCTGGTTGCTTGTTCAGCTCTGTTCTTACTTGTTGAACTTTTGGCGTGTATAAGTCGGCATCTGTACCCACTTTTACTTCGACTTGTAGCTCATCTTTGCTACCATCCGGATACATCATTTCCACTGTGCCTTGTTTAGCACCCGGCGTTGTCACGTCTACTGGTGTCTTCCAGCTGTACTTAGTATCGGAAGGTAAGTCGGCACTGTTCGTTACTCCACTCTTGGCTACTGGGACCGTACCCAATTTCGTCGTCACAGCTTGACTTTGAGGGGTATATTTTTCTGCATCGGTTACCACTTTTACTGGTCCTTTGTCAGAAGTTGGAGCTAAAACCGTTACTGGTACAGAAAGTTCTTCTTTGGAACCATCGGGATATGCTACTACCACTGTGCCCTGCTTATCCCCCGCTGTTGTTACATCTACTGGACTCTTCCAGCTATACTGTGTACCCGCTGGCAGCTCTAGGCTATTTGAGACTCCACTTTGGGCACTTGGCTGTTTTCCTACCTCTGTCGCTACTTGTTGACCCTTTGGCGTATATAGATCAGCATCTGTGCCCACCTTTACTTTAACTGGTAACTCGTCTTTGCTACCATCTGGATAGATAACTTCCACTGTACCTTGTTTATCACCTGGTGTTGTTACATTCACTGGAGTCTTCCAGCTATATTTGGTACCTACTGGCAGATCTGTACTATTCGAGACACCAGCTTCAGCATCTGGTTGCTTGCCCATGTCTGTGTTTACCACTTGACTTTGAGGCTCATACTTATCTGCATCAGGCACTACTTTTTCTGGTCCTTCTGCATGTTTTTTGTCAGAAGTCGAGGCTAAGACTGACACTGGCACCGAAAGTTCTTCCTTAGAACCATCAGGATACGTTACTACTACAGTACCTTGTTTTTTACCTGGCGTGGATACTTCTACTGGATTCTTCCAACCGTATTTAGTATCTACTGGTAGCTCTTGGCTATTGGAAACTCCGCTTTTGGCTTCCGGTTCCTTGTTCAACTCGGTATTTACTTGTTGACCTTTTGGTGTGTATAAGTCAGCATCTGTTCCTACTTTTACCTGTACTGGCAGTTCATCTTTACTTCCATCCGGATATGTTACTACTACGGTACCTTGTTTTTCGCCTGGCGTAGACACTTCTACTGGATTCTTCCAGTTGTATTGCGTATTTACAGGTAGCTCAGCACTATTCGCCACTCCGCTTTTAGCTTCTGGTTCTTTATTCAACTCGGTATTTACTGGTTGAGCTTTTGGTGTGTACAAATCGGCATCTGTTCCCACTTTCACCTGCACTGGCAATTCATCCTTGGTTCCATCTGGATATGTTACTACTACGGTGTCTTGTTTTTCGCCTGGTGTGGATGCTTCTACTGGATTCTTCCAGCTATATTTAGTATCTGCTGGTAACTCAACACTATTCTTTACTCCGCTCTTGGCTGCTGGAACATTACCCAATTTTGTTGTTACTTTTTGGCTTTGAGGAGTATATTTTTCTGCATCGGTCATCATCTTCACTGGCTTTTTGTCCGAAGCTGGAGCTAAGACTGTTACTTTTACAGGTAACTCGTCTTGACTGCCATCAGGATACGTTACCACTACGTTGCCTTGTTTTTCACCTGGTGTAGACACTTCTACTGAATTCTTCCAATTGTATTGCGTATTTACAGGTAGCTCAGCACTATTCGCCACTCCACTTTTAGCTTCTGGTTCTTTATTCAACTCGGTATTTACTGGTTGAGCTTTTTGGTGTGTACAGGTTGGCATCCGTTCCTACCTTTACCTGTACTGGCAATTCATCTTTGCTGCCATCAGGATAGGTCACTTCCACTGTGCCTTGTTTAGTACCAGGTTTTGTCACATCTACTGGATTCTTCCAGCTGTATTTTGTATCTACTGGAAGTTCTTGGCTATTTGACACTCCTTTTTTAGCATCTGGGGTCTTACCTACTTCTGTTTTCACTTGTTGACCTTTTGGTGTGTACAGATCGGCATCTGTTTCCACTTTTACCTGCACTGGTAACTCATCTCGGCTGCCATCTGGGTATATTACTACCACTGTACCTTGTTTAGTACCCGGCGTTGTCACTTCTACTGGGCTCTTCCAGTTGTATTTAGTATTTCCAGGTAGATCAGCACTATTCGCTACCCCACTTTTAGCTTCAGGTAGTTTGTTCAATTCAGTTTTCACTACCTGTGCAAGAAGGGTGTTTAAATCAGCCATATTAGGATCAACTGCTACATTTACCGGAACGTTCAAATCAGTTCCATCCGTAAATTTTACACTTACCATACCAGTAGCTTTAGGAGTCGTCTGATCTAGAGCTGGCTTTTTACTCCAAACAACACTTGCTACTTCAGCTTCGTGTTGAGCCGTTAGATCTGGCATTTGAAGTACTGAAGCAGCTTGCGGTAAGCTTTGCTCCAATGTTCTTGTTGCATGAACATCTGGTTTAGCACTGGCACCATACATCGTCACTGGGACTGGAAAATTACCCAGATCTGGGAAAAGTCCTACTTTAGGGAAACTTACCTGTTTATTTTGGACATCGACTAAAGCCATCATCGGCTCAGTTTCAGTCTTATCGCTATCTTTAGCCACGACTGTCGTTAGTGCTTGTGCCCAAGTTACTTTCACACCTGGCAACCCAGCCCCAGTTTGTGTATCAACAAGATTCCCATTTTTACTTGGAACATAGGTCGTAACTGGCAAATACCGACCAGTTTTCTCATCTTTGGTATAAACAGTCAGACCATTCAACGCCTGCATCGGAGCTGGTAGGATATCCTTATCACTCGTCTTATGCGTGAAGACTGGTTTCACTTCACCCAACAGCACATTTCGATCATTAAAGACAGCCTTAGAATCACTATTCAACACGGTCACTGGCGCATAGGCGACGACTTTTTGCCCACTCGTAAAGCTGACCTCTACTGGGACATTATATAATCCTACGTCAGTCGTTACAGTTGGTGCTACTGTTAGTGTCCCTGTAGCATCAACTTTTGCCCAACTGAATTCACCCGTCGGATCAAGTAACGTGTACTTCACATTGCTTGGTTGGACTCTATCTTGATATAAAACATTTTCACTTTGTGTCGTATTTTGCATGACTGCTAGTGGTTGGTAAACCGGATGAAAGACATTTAAGTCACTACCCATCTCCAAATTAGTTGCACTCCACCAGTTAAAGTAATTATTAAAATCATCTTTAGCAGCCTGTGGCGTAGCTTGGGCAAAACTTACACTTGAATCAGGTGACAAACCAAATGGCGTCCCTTCTTTTCTAGCATTTAAGTAATTCATGGAATAGTCGCCTAACCAGTTGACTGATTTCAAATTTTTGACATTCCATTCATAATTCTTAGCTTGCGATACTTTATCGTTATTGTATTTAACATTGGCGATCGTTCCGTATTTAACTGGCACACTTTGATCATCGGCAGCATCCATCGTGATCTTATTGTCCGTTGCTTCCAAACGGAAAAGCATCCCTTTTTGTTTACCTGTCCGCACCATCTTAAATAGCTTAGGTGCTACGACATTGACCCGGTTTGTTGAGCCAACGCCCCACATCGAGACCATCCCGAGTGGATACACGGGAGAATGATAGTTGTCCGTCACATCCAAATAGGAATAATAACCCAGGTTAGATTTTTGTAAACTATCCTTTTGCAACGCATCTTCTAAAACGACCGAACCGTGATCGACATTTAACGAGTTCGTCCCGTTGTTTCCACCAACACCACCATAAGAAATCAATGGAGTTGCTGCTTGCTGGCTATTTTCATCAACTTTACGCACGACTTTTAAGAGAGCATTGGGCTTGACCGTCAGATTCCCATGAACATTACCAGTCGTTACATCGGAGTTATTAGGTCGATCACTGCTGCCCCAATTTAACGTGATGACCCCAGAGTGGGCACCAGCACCAGTACTATCGATCCCAATATTCGTTACGCCATTATTGTCTTGGTAAGTTTCAACGTCTAACTTAGCCCCATCACTTAAGACTAAATTATCGGGATTCCAGACTGCATTAGAGACACCATGTCCCATTTTAAGGATTACCTGTCCACCATGTTGCACGCCAAATGCATGGTCATTATTTACAAAATAGACCCCACGTGTATTGGGAGCTTGCGTCGCATTGACGACTAATTTCCCAGTTGGGCCAATGACTAGATCATTTTGCGTAGTTGCAGGAGCACTGAGAACTACAGCTGCTACCACACTCGTTCCACGTTTTTCTTTAGTGAACGGATCGACCGTCAATTCGCCATCGACCTTAGCATTCCCATTTGTTACATCAACAGCCCGTGAGTTTACCACTAGGCTTTCCCAAGTACCACCCGTTGGCACTGCTACATTAGGCGCAGTTGTATTGACTTTAACGTTTAATTTAGCATTCTTTTCAACATGCAAAGCCCCTGCTGTAAGATTTTGGGTCTCGTTACTATAGGCATTATTGGTCGTTAAAACTACATTAGCGCCACTCTTTACGTTTACTTTTCCATTAGCATATACGTTTTGAGGTGTACTTGCATTATTGACTCCAGCTGTTAAGGTAACATTTCCACTCAAATCAACATTATTCGCTGTCACATTGGCACTCGGTGAACTTTCTACATAAGTCGGTGTTGCAGATACATCATGCAATTTAACGGTCGCATTCGGTGCATAGACTAGCACACCGTTACCACTAGCTTTAACATTATCAAAGTTGACGGTGGCATCAGTCCCATTATTTTGGAAACTAACGACCCCATAACCATGTGGATCATTCGTTTCTACGTTGACATTTTTAAAGTTGAGTTGCCACTTATGGTCAGGTATTGTGGTCTTGTTATAAAAATAAAGCGAATGATCGCCTAAGTTCAATGTCGTATTTCGTTCATCGACTTTAGAGCCCCAAACGGTCACATCCCTTGCTACACCAGGTTTATCAACGTTGACGTAGTTGTCAGTATCATTAGTGACATCCTTGTCCAAAACGATCTCGGCCACATTTTTATCGTTCAATGCCGTTTGAAACTGGGCCATGTCTGACACATGACTAGCATCTTGGCTCGGGACCACTTCAGGTTGAACTGGCTGTTGTTGTGGCGTAGTTAGCTGTTGTTCTAACACCGGCGAATCTATTTGAGTTGGCACTGTTTTTTCAGGTGTAGCTGCCTGTGCTTGTTGTGGTACTTTCGTTTCAGGCGCTACAGGAGTATTAGTCGACACTGCCTCAGGTTGTTTTTTAATTTCATCCTTTTGTTCAACTGTATCTTTAGTTGCACTTTGCGCTGTATTGGGTTCGACTTGGTCAGCTGCAACGTGGCTAGTTCCTGCATATAAAGCAAAAGTTGTTCCAACTAAAACAGATGCGACTCCCACCGTAAATTTTTTGATCGCAAATTTTTGCCGTTTAGGTGCTAATTTATTTGCGTATAGATCTGTATTATTTTTTGAAAGCATATTTCTTTCCCCTATCTTTAGAATATGCTCCCCCTGTACTTCCTGCTCAGCTTTGTTATAAAACTTTTCTTGGAACAAAACAACTTTTTTCCACGAACGATCGCTGGTTTATTCTATAAAAATTATTTTATACAATAAAAACACTGTGCCTATAGTAATATAGATTTATTGATTTAAATAAAAAGCCTTGAACTATATCAGATCAAGGCTTGGAAATATTTCCTAGGTTATTTACGATATTTTGTTGCACGACCAGCACCGACTTTGGTCAAAAAATGTTTTGTGTTAAAATATCTGTCAACAACTTTTCTTGCAACTCTTTTTCTAACATCACAAACTCTAGATCCTGTTTACCTGCCAAACATTCATCAAATGTCTTATCCATTTCCTCTCGCCGTAATCATAGCATCGTCGCAAAACGATTGAGATGATTTACAACGATCGCATCATGCATTATAAGTATTAATTTCCATGAATAACAAGCATTTTACAGCCTACTACTTCCTCACTATACTAAACTCAGAAAGGAAGTTGATACTATGCCCGAAGCACTGGTACTATACTACTAAAAATGTTGCCCAAGTTATCGCCAATAAATTAGATGCAGATATCGCTGAGCTCCATGCTAAACACCCCTACACTAGCGCTGATCTTGATTGGCACGATCCCCAGAGTAGAATATCGATCGAACAGCACCAACATAATAGTCGGGTCGAGATCAATGACGACCTACCCGATATTTCCAATTACAATAATGTCATCATTGGTCATCCAATTTGGTGGGGCATCCCACCGTGCTTGATCACAACTGCTATCGACAAGCTAGATCTTAACGGTAAAAATCTCACATCATTTGCTACATCGGGTGGCAGTGGTTATAAACGCTCGCAAGCTAATATTGAACGTACTCTAAGGAAAAATAACTATAATGTCACTATAACTCAAGGAGCTGTGTTGAATAATCAGCACCAAATCGAGACATGGGTGAAAACATTGAATTTTAGGTAGGTGCCGTATTTATTTAGATGACACTATAGTAGTGTTCATCTAAATTTGTGCTACCATAAGCACAGAGGGAAAGTGATCATTATGACAACTACACCAACTACGATTTACCTTAATGATGATTTAAAAAAAGAGTTAACAAAAAAATTAGACTCTTTAGGCATCACTCTTAACACTTATTTTAATATCGCAGCGCGTCAATTCGTGCTCCAAAATCATCTACCATTTGAAATTTCAGATGATATTCCTACTGAGAAAACCGAAAAAACTGTAATTCTCACTAAGGCTAAAGAACTAAAATTGATCAAAGATGATTCTGTCTCTTTTGATGACATTGACGAAGCCATCAAATTTCTTGATTCAGAGGTTTAAATATGTTTAATGTCATCTTTGAACCACAGTTTTTGACCTATTACCAAAATATTAAGAAAAATCATCCAGAAATCTCAAAAGAACTCGCTACTGCTTTAACAGAACTCAAAATGCCTGGACAGTTCCTCTGGTCTATAAACCACACTACTAAATACTCGTAACGAAAACTATAGTGGCTATTATGAATTTCATCTTGCTGATGGTAAATTTAATGTTTTGGTAATATACTTACCACATAAAAGCAATCCCAGAATTCGCTTGATAAGAATGTGGAGCCATCATGAGTTGTTTCAAGGTCCACTAAAGTAACCTTATCGGATAGCCATTTGAAGTTTAGGCATAATTCCGTTAAAATTACACAGAAAATTTGTTCAATAGTGGGCTGGCAGGAGAGACTCACTTATCCATAATAACAATTAAAATCGACCTAGATAATCTCACTGCTATGAAATCACCTAGGTCGATTTAGAATGAGAAACTAATTTCTCTCAGACTCTTCAATGCATTGTTAGTGTCCACGATGTTTAGCATGTTTTTTCTTTTGTCTCAACAAGTAACGTCTTTCAGTTTCTTGCTCTTTACTAACTTTAATCGCTTTTTTCTTCATTATTTTCTTTTCTTCGAATTGTCTCTTTAAATCTTGTTGTGCCTTAGTTCCAATAGAAGAATTTTTTATAGCCTTATGAGCTAATCTTTGAGCTCGTTTTGGATTGACATGATATTCTTTTTGTTTTTCAATACTAGTTTTGTAAAACTTTAGTTTAGAAAATTTAAAATTTACCATATTCAAAATTTGGGGCATATGTGGCATTGATGTTCCAAGATTTACTTGAGCAACATAATACTCACTACCATCAGTCCGTTCAAAGATAGCTTTATAAAACGGATAATCGAAAATAATTGTCAGTGCACCTTTAATCACAATGCATCCCTCCTAATAATTGCTTTTAAGAAAGATGGACATCCTAGGAGGAAGGTTACTGATATATTAATACATTCGGACTACCAACCGAAATTGTGTTTTTACTTTCTTATTTACATTCTACGCACTGTATTTTTATTATACAAGTATGCAGTATTTAAAAGAAAAGCACCTTATAATTATTAGAACTATATCTAACAATTATAAGGTACTTCAAAATTTGGGGGCTATTTTAGTTCAAAAGTCCCTTCTATTCCCATTCGATCGTTGCCGGTGGCTTAGACGTGATGTCATAGACTACACGGTTAACGTGAGCTACTTCATTTACGATGCGCACGGAGATCTCTTGTAAGACATCCCATGGGATCTTCGCAAAGTCAGCTGTCATCCCATCGATCGAAGTCACAGCACGGATCCCGACTGTGTAATCGTAAGTCCGGCCGTCACCCATAACACCAACAGAACGGATACCTGGTAACACTGTAAAGTATTGCCAAATTTCTTTATCTAAACCGTGCTTAGCGATCTCTTCACGCAAGATAAGGTCAGAGTCACGCACGATCTGAAGTTTTTCTTCCGTGATCTCACCGATAACACGGATCCCAAGACCTGGGCCTGGGAATGGTTGACGCCAAACGAGTTCATGTGGCATCCCTAATTTTTCACCTAATTCGCGGACTTCATCCTTGAATAAGGTGTTCAATGGTTCGATCAATTCAAATTGCATATCTTCTGGCAACCCACCAACGTTATGGTGTGACTTGATCGTTTGCGCTGTATCTGTCCCAGATTCGATCACGTCAGTATAAAGTGTACCTTGAGCCAAGAAATCGATACCCTTGAGTTTAGTTGCTTCATCATCGAAGACACGGATAAATTCATTACCGATGATCTTACGTTTCTTTTCTGGATCAGAAACGCCAGCTAATTTATCCATAAAACGTTCTTTAGCATCAACTTTAATGATATTTAAGCCAAATTTTCCACCTAGGCTTTCCATAACTTGTTCAGCTTCGCCTTTACGCAACAAGCCATGATCAACGAAGATCGAAGTCAATTGGTCACCGATCGCTTTGTGTAACAAGACACCAACAACCGAAGAATCGACCCCACCAGAAAGACCAAGCAAGACTTTACGATCACCGACTTGTTCTCTGATCTTAGCAATTTGCATGTCGATAAAGTCTTCCATTGACCAGTTATCACGAGCACCACAAACATCAAACGCAAAGTGACGTAAGATATCATTACCGTATTCACTGTTACGTACTTCTGGGTGGAATTGCAAAGCATAGAAATTCTTGGCTGTGTTAGCCATTGCTGAAATCGGGCAGTTTGCACTTGTAGCGGTAACTTCAAAACCAGCTGGAACTTCTGTAACTAAGTCGCCGTGACTCATCCAAACAGTTTGTTCCTTAGGTAGATCTTTGAACATCACTGTATCAGCATCAGCCACTGTGATCTCTGCTTTACCGTATTCCTTATTATCAGCGGCTTCAACTTTACCACCGAGTTCTTGTGTCATCAATTGCATCCCGTAGCAGATACCCAACACGGGGATACCTAAATTAAAGATCTCAGGATCGACTTTAAATGCTCCCTCATCGTAGACACTGTTTGGACCTCCAGAGAAAATAATTCCCTTAGGCGCCATTTGCTTGATCTCTTCAGCCGTGATCTTGTGTGATAATAATTCGGAGTAAATACCGAATTCACGGATCCGACGAGTGATCAATTGGTTATACTGGCTCCCAAAGTCCAATACAATGATCTTGTCAAAAGCTTGCATGTCAACATTAGCCAAGATATTCACCTCATCATAAAATTTTTGCATGTATTATCTTACATTGTACTCATTGAGTTAAGCTGGGTCAATCGTTTTTCACGTACATTTTTCATGAATTTAATTAAATTTTAGCTAGAACCCGAATAAACCTGCTCTAGTATTTGCGTAACAGCAACTCATTTATCAAATGATTTTTCCCTTTAACGATGATCAAATCAGCACGATTTCTAGTCGGTAAGATATAATCGTGCAAATTAGGATGATCGATCTCATCCCAGACTTTAGCCGCCATCTCAAAAGCTTCTTCGCGATCTCCCAAAGCATAAGGATAGTAATAGTTCTTAGGGTCTTTAAATGCTGTATCTAGCAGCATCCCGAAGCGTTCCAAATACCACTGCTTGATGTCTTCTTCCTTAGCATCGACATAAATAGAAAAATCAAAGAAATCACTCACATAGATCTTCTGTTTACTTGGCAACTGCAAAACATTGATCCCTTCGACCAACAAGATATCTGGCGAAGCGATCTCTTCGTATTCACCGGGAATGATATCGTAGACCTCATGTGAATAAACGGGAGCCTTGGTAGGTAAATTATTCTTAACATCATTGATGAAACTGATCAATCGTTCCATATCATAACTCTCAGGAAAACCCTTGCGACTCATCAAGCCTTTTTTCTTTAACACCTTATTTGGATATAAAAAGCCATCAGTCGTGATCAATTCGACTTTTTTATCGGGATAAACTTCGCTGAGCAATGTCTTCAACAAACGCGCCGTCGTACTCTTACCGACAGCTACCGAACCCGCGATCCCCAAGATAAAGGGCACTTTATGCGGACGTATCCCTAAAAAATTTGCCTGATCATCTTGGAGCTTTTGATGAGTAGTCACAAACATCTTGAGCAGATAGATCAAAGGCATGTAAATATCGGCCACATCTGCAGTCGAAATACGGTCATTTAGCGATTTTATCTTTTGCAGTTCAGCCTCAGTCAAAGGAGCGATATGGTCTTTATAAAAACCACTCCACTCTTTACGTGAGATCTTATAGTAATTTATTTGATTTTCCATGCGTATTATTTCCTTGTATAGCGTTTTCTATCTTATAATAGACAATTATAGCACGGATTTTGTATAAATTTACCAATAAAGGAAGCGGAAACATGACTAAAGTAGTATTATTCGGTGATAGTTTAACAGCAGGGGTCGTTGATGGTCATTCAAGTCCGATCTTTACCCGACTTTTAGAGGATAAATTCCCTGATGTTGAATTCATCAACCGTGGTTTACCTGGTGATCAAACACGTAATGCCTGCAAACGACTACGTGAGGATGTCTTAAATGAGGTCCCCGATATCGTAGTGATCTTCTTTGGCACCAATGATGTTTCCAGCAAAGAAGTCTTCTTGGCTAATTACCACAACAATTTAGCTTATATGCTGACCTGCATCAGTCCTAATAAATGTCTCTTGGTCACACCGGGGATCGCGGGGCCAACGCGCGCCAATCTGCGACCACTTTCCAAGATGGAGCAGTATGCTAAAGAGACTTTGACTGTCGCAAAGGAATTCGAGATCCCTGCCCTAGATTGGTTTGATTACTGTAAGACAAAAGATCCAAAAGAACTACTTCAAGAAGATGATCTACATTATTCCAAGAAAGCTTACCAGTATCTCGTCGATCAACTCGAGCCTCTCTTAAAAGCAAAGCTCGCAAACTTAAACTAGAGTGTGAAACAATGCGGGTAGTGCCGTACAGATAATGGGAAATCAAGCATAATGCGCTTTTTGCATTCTGCTTGATTTTTTATTATCTGCTAGGTGCTGCTTTGTCGAACACGTTTCAATAGAGTGTGAAACATGCCGTATAAATAGCTAAGGATCAGCATGATGCATTTTTTGCATCGTGGTGATTTTTTTATTATCTGCTAGATGCTGTCAGCTTTACACACGTATTTGATAATGTGTCTCGTAAAATATGTGAAGACGAATGTAGCGATCAAAAAAATAAGCCACCTCAGTGAGGCAGCTTACTGTGCTTAACGTTTGATCAAATGATATAAATTTTTATCCACAGTTGCAAACAATGGGGATAACTCTTTGATGGCTAAAATATCCAATTGATGCATTGCCCGTGAACAGATCGTATAGACCAGCTGACGTTCGCTCTCATCATGGTAATTTTTTTGATCGGCATTCCACATGATGACTGCATCAAATTCGAGCCCTTTAGCTAAATAAGATGGCACGATCAAAGTTCCAGCGACCAAACGCTGATTTTCCGTGCGGATCAGCGTCGTTTTGACGCCTTTAGCTTGCAACAAGTTAAAGAGTTCTTCACATTCTTCCAAACTCTTCCCGATGATCGCCGTTGTCTGTTTCGCAGCATCATTTTTAGCTAAAATATCCACAACATCATTCACTAAAGCATCTTTGTCCTGGTCAACAATGATCGTTGGTTTCTTCCCGTTACGCTCAAAAGTCGTCACTTTTTCACCGTTGACTAAGACTTTCTTGGTAAAGTCCGTGATCTGTTGGGTCGAACGATATGAGGTCGTCAACTGCACGACTTTTGTCTTTTCTTTTGGAAACATCGTGCTTAGCTCGCTCAAAAGTGTATGACTGTTTTCCTTCGTAAAGATCGCTTGATTCAAATCACCGAGCATCGTAAATTTAGCCCGCGGAAATTGGGTTTTGAGATACGCCAATTGAAAGGCCGTATAGTCTTGGATCTCATCGATAAAGACATGCTTGATATCACGTTCACCCTTCTTACCCGTGATCCGATCATATAGGTAAAGATATGGCGTTACATCGGTCAAGGATAAACGCCGCTGTTTGAGCATGCTGATCGTCTTTTCGATACCCGCTTCCCACTCTGCTTTAGTCAGCTCAAATTCGCTTAGATCCAACAATTCCGGTACACTGCGTAAGAAATGCACATATTGGGCATTGATGTTTAAGAAACGATTTCGCATGATCGCAACTTGGATCTTTTTGTAGTCTTGCATGACATATTGGCGCGCTAAGAAATTCAGCTCTTTATCGCCATTTTCAAAATTACGCGGTTGATCGCCATACAACTCATTTAGTTGTTGTTGGGAAAGATCTTGGACCGCTTTTTGAACTTCATCGGTTTTCGCCGCTTGAGCAACTTTAGAATTTAGGCGCTTGATCAAAGCTTCCTTAGTCGCACTCAAGCGATTTCCTAAATGATAATTTTCATTAAAGCTGTAGTAGATATCTCTGATTTCTTTTTTAGAGAAGAAAATTTCACCATTGTGCATGATGTTTTTGAAACGCATCCCACTTTTTTCAAGGTAATTACTGTAAGCTGTCGCAACTTTAAAAAATTTCAAACTATCCTTAACAGCCTTGATCTTTTGGTCGATACCTTGGTTTTCTTCTTCAAAACGTTCTTGTAGTGTTTCAACTCGAACTTTTGGTAAACGTCGATTGGTAAATTGATGATAGGTCATCTGCACCATATTTTGTTCCCCTAATTCGGGTAAAACTTGGTCGATATAGTCATTGAACAACTGGTTCGGTGAAAAAAGCACTACTTGACCGGAGTTGAGGTTGCCCCGATAGCGATACAAGAGATACGCCACTCGTTGTAAAACAGCCGAGGTCTTACCCGAACCAGCTGCCCCTTGAACAAATAACAACTCTGAATCGGTATCACGGATGATCTTATTTTGTTCTTTTTGGATCGTCGTCACGATACTTCTCATCTTCGTGTCGGAACCTTCATCTAGGACTTCCAACAACATCTGATCTCCCACAGTTTCATCCGTATCAAATAGCGTTACGATCTTGCCATCTTCGACCATGAATTGGCGTTTTAATTCGAGTTCGACTTCACGCTTGCCCACGGGTGTCGTGTACTCAACTTTGCCTAACCCACCGTCATAGTAAACACTTGAGATCGGAGCCCGCCAGTCATAGACTAAAAAGCGGTCCTTTTCATCAGAAAATGAAGCTAACCCGATATAGATCTTTTCTTGTTTTTGTTCACCTTGTTCTTTGATGTCGACCCGGGCAAAATATGGCTTTTTCTCCATCTTTTCGAGCACATCTAAACGTTTGGCGGCTTGCGTTCGGTTATTTTCCCGTTCGGCTAATTGCTGCTGTTGTTGGCGCACAGTTAGAGCGGTCTCCATCATCCCCGAATAAGTCCCCGTCTTGATACGGAGATTATTCTTAAAATCATCTTGGATCGCTTGTGCATCGCTTTTGGCGGTAGCTATATTTTTTTGCGCCTTTTTTTGCGCTTGCTTGATCTGATCGACCACCCGATCCATGCGTTTTTGTTCTTGTTGCTTAATACTTTCAGCCATTATTTACCCTCCGCTCAAACAAATTTTCGATATTCTATTGTAGCATATCTATTTTTCTTTGTCGTGTTTTTGAACTCAAGGAAATGATTGTGTATAATGAAACAAACATTTTCTAAGGAGGAAATCTCATGTCAGTTTCTGTACTGATAGTTACACTCGTGGCATTTGTCACCCCGATGGTCTTACAACGCTTTAAGATCAGCGTTTTACCGACCGCAGTAGCAGAAGTGCTCGTCGGGATCGTGATCGGTAAAAGTGGCTTTGACCTGGTTCAAACTGAAGGTGTCTTAAGCTTTCTTTCAAATTACGGGGTCATTTTCTTACTTTTCTTGAGTGGTATGGAGATCGATTTTTCACTTTTCAAGAAAAATAACGGGCCACTTACCCCGCTGGCACGCAAAAAAGCAGCTAATGCTCCCTCAACTTCTCCCGTTCAAGTAGCTGTCGTTGCCTATGGTGGTAGTTTGTTGATGGCTTTAGCCTTAGCTTTACTATTTAAATTCTCGGGTCTATTCAGTAACTTTGCCCTGGCAGCGATCCTGTTTTCAACGGTTGCGTTAGGGGTCGTGATCGCTGTTTTGAAAGAAAATGAATTGTTAAACAAACCACTCGGCCAAGCTCTACTACTGATCGCAGTCCTCGGTGAGATCGTTCCACTACTATGTCTGACCGTTTACAGTTCATTTGTTTCCGGCAAAGGTGAAAGCGCATGGTTGATCTTCTTACTTTTCATCGTCGGAGCTTTGATCTTCAAGCGTTTCCGGAGTTTCTTCACTTCGCTAGATGAGATCAACAAATCGACTACACAAATCGACATTCGCTTAGCTTTACTGGTCATCACCACGTTAGTCGTTTTAGCCGAATCGGTCGGGGCTGAAGATATCTTAGGGGCATTTATCGCGGGGATCGTGATCAAATTGCTCCAACCAGCTCACAGTACTCAAGAAAAGCTCGATGCGATCGGCTATGGGATCTTTATTCCTTTCTTTTTCATCTTAACTGGGGCCAAGATCGACATTCCAGGCCTACTAGGTTCACCTAAAACATTGATCTTGATCCCGCTGTTTTTTGCGGCTTATGTTTTGGCTAAAGTTCCAGCTTACTTTGGCTTGCGTCAACGCTTCAAGCGGATCAATGCTTTAGCTGGTGCGATGCTTTCTCAAACAACGATCACTTTAGTTCTGGCTACTTTGACGGTCGCTCAAAACTTAAAAGTCATTACAAGCGAACAATCAGGGGCCTTCATTTTAGCCGCTGTTGTAAGTTGTATCTTAGGACCGCTTGTCTTTAATAAATTGCACAAGCCTGAACCGGAAGATCTCAAAAAGACCAAAGTTACGATCATTGGGGTCAACTTGGTCACGATCAATACAGCTGAACAGCTAAATGAAGATTGGTATGACATCCAAATGTATACCAACTGGAAAAAGAATTATAAAACCTATGACTATCGTGACAATGTGCACCTGGTCGATAGTCTTGAACCAAAAGATCTCATTAAAGAACAGATCTTTGATACTGATATCCTGGTCTTAGGTCACTCTGATGTTGATATCAACTATTCTTTAGCTTTAGCTGCGAAAGAATACGGCGTTGAACGCGTTTTGACTCGGATCCAAAATAGCGATCCGACGAGCATGGCAGAAATGGATAAACGCCTCTCTGACGCAGGGGTCGAATTCTTTACGACTTTTGCTACCACTGTTGGCATGATGCGGGCGATCATCGAATCCCCATCGACCCTTGATTTGATCACTGGTGATTCACGTTTATACGAAGTCGTTGTGCGTAACTCCAAATTTGCTGGGCTTGAATTACGCAAATTACCATTTATCAAAGAGATCACTGTCAGCCGGATCTTCCGTCACCATAAAGCGATCCCGGTCAATGGTAATACACAGATCCAAGTTGGTGACCACTTATTGTTCTCGGCTAACAAAGACGTTGTTAACGATATCCGTAAAAAGATCAGTAAACTAAATGATTATGAATAAATAAACCATGACACGCAACATTAATTTGTTTGCGTGTCTTTTTGTATACCGCTTTCATGGTATAATTAAGACAAATATATTTGTTATGGGAGGAATTTTTATGGCATATTCGATCTACTTTGTCCGCCATGGACAGACTTATCTCAACCGCTACAATAAGATCCAAGGCTGGTGTGATTCACCTTTGACCCCCAAAGGAATAGAAGATGGGCATCAAGCTGGTAAAAGACTCGCCCACCTCAACTTTGCCCATGCCTTTCACAGTGACACAAATCGCGCGGCGCGGACATGTCGCTATATCCTAGAAGAAAATGTTGCTAGTGCTGAAGATCTGACCCCAAAAGCTTTGCCGAGTTTTCGAGAACAAAACTTTGGCTATTTTGAAGGTAGTGACACTAGCCAAGCCTGGTTGATGATCGGAGCAGATCATGGTTGTCGGACCTTTAATGACATCATCACCAAGTACTCGATCGAAAAAGCACGTGATTTTACCAAAGAAGTCGATCCCTTCCATGATGCAGAAAATAACGCTGAATACTGGCAACGAGTCGATCAAGGTTTTGAATATCTCGACCAGATCGCGTCAGATGGCGACAAGATCTTGCTTGTGGCCCATTCAACTTTGATCCGCAGTTTGACCTCACGCTTTGCCCCTGAAGTCGACATTACAGTCAGTCCCAAGAATGGTTCTGTGACTCGGTTTGATGTGGACGATAACGGTAAGATCAAATTAGCATACTTCAATCGCTATCAAGATGACGCTAAATATTGATATCCCCTACAAAAAAGTAGAAAAGCCTACTTGAATTTCTTAAACAAAAAATTCAAGCAGGTTTTACTTATTGATCTGAGATAAGATAATTTTTAGCACCTCATTTAATTTATCCCCTTTTTCTCGATGCTTAAACCCAATAAGTTTATGTACTTTCATATTATTTTTTAAAATATCAAACTGAATTATCGGTGTAGTTTCGTCTGCGGAACCTTGAATAAACAATATTGGCGAGTTAACTCTCTTTTTTTGAACGATCTCAAAAAAATCAGTTGCACCTTTATCCATATACTCTTTTAACCATGATCTTTCTGTTGAAAACAGATATTGATACCTTAAACTAATAAATCCACTAACAACAATAACTTCTTTAATCCTAGAAATATCTGTTAATAAGCTTGCTAAATATCCGCCATAACTATCCCCTAAAACATATAAAATATACTCACTGTATTTTTCGATAACTGCAAAAATTTTACATCTTACGAATTTTAAATCCGTAGTTCCACCTTCGCCAGATACCAAAGGATAATTCACTATGACCACATTGATTTTATTTTTTAATAAACATTTTACGAATGGATCATCATCCTCGTTTTTAATACTAAAATCAGGTCCCCCATGTAAATATACAACTATTTTTTTTGAAAAAAAGTATATATACTCTATTATTTCTTTTTCCATTAGATCACCTGGTTGATAATTTTAAGGGAATTTTACACAAAACACATTGAGCTATAAACATCATACCTAATGTAAGTAAAAAATCTATGATAAGTACAGTGACATCAAAACTTCCAAATGCTACTGTTCTAATAGCTTGCAACTGATATGTCAGTGGATTGATCATAGTCAATATCCTAACTATCAATGGTAGATCATCTGAAAAAACATATAATGTTGGCGCTGCATACGATACCGGACTAAATATCAAGGTCATCACAACATCTCTTTTCTCATAAGTTGTTATCTTCGTACTTAATAAGATCCCTAGAGAAGTCCAAAATCCTAGCGATACGATCACGACTAAAATAGCTAATAAAAATAAGCTAACTTTATATATTCCTTCTGATACTAGTCCAAGTAACAATAAGATAAAGCACTGGAAAAGTAAACCAATAATTGGAAAACAATTCATTCCAACTAAATAATGCCACGGCTGAATACCATTTAAAAATTTAAGTGCTAATAACCCGTATTCTTTATCTATTGTTGCGCGGTACATTGCTTGTGATATTTGTGTTGTCATAAAAAATGTCAATATCCCAGTCAGAGCATATTGTTTGTACAAAACTGTTACATTATCGATTTTTACTTGCCCCAAGCTCGCATTCAATGACAAAACTAATAGTCCATAAGTAATAAGTGGTTCCATTGCCATTGATAGCAAAAGCCCCTTGTTCTGTTTAAATGCATGCCATTCTCCAAAAGCAATAATTTTTATTGCTTTTGCCCCAGTAGAAATATTTCTAAAATTTTTTGGATCCATGGTGCTTCCCTCTTTCTTTCAAGTATTTTTCCCGCAAGCTTGTTTCCCCATTTAAAAAATCATTTAGATAACCAAAATATTTTTGTTCCCCACTATCTAAGAAAATCAACTTGTCAGCATAATTTTCTAAAAGTGTGAGATCATGAGATGATACTAGAATCAGCGCACCTTGCCGACTACGCTTTTTCAAGAATGAAAATAGTCTCTCAGAAGTTTCAACATCAAGTCCTGTAGTGGGTTCGTCTAATATGTATATCTGTGGATCTTTAGCTAATTCTCGTGCGATCTGGACTCGTTGTTGTTGCCCCCCTGAAATATGATCAACTGGTGATGAACTTATTTCAGTAATATCTAGTAATTCAATCATTTTTTTACAATTTTTGGCTGCTTCTTTACGAGGAAAACCAGCAAGCACAGGTCCTTGCATAATATTGTCATACACATTCATGTACCAATCCATAATTTGATCTTGTGGACTAAAGCCAATATCGTTAAATGGATTTTTTCTTTTTGTTTGAAATTCAAGTAACACTTTCCCTGTAATTGGCTCTAAAATTCCTATCAAAGTATTTATCAATGTACTTTTACCAACACCATTAGCCCCAACTAATGCAACGAAATCACCTTTACTCAGCATAAAATCAACATTTTTAACCACAACATCTCTCCCGTATCCAAGAGATACATCTTTTAAACATATCACCTAAAAATTATCCTTATATTAATTTTTATATTATGATTGCATAGATTAAAAAAATATTCAAGTAGGAATTTTTTATGTCAAAAGATTTTAATTTTTTAGTTAAAGAACTATAGTAAAATCCGCGATTGGTCAGTGAATCCCTTTCAGATGAATCTAATTTTTGTCTAAATATAATTTGACAAATGTAGAACATCAAGCACTACTACATCAAGTTCTATAATACACAACGCTATCAAACCAGACTAAACAGCCTAACTCCGGAAGAATACCGAAATCCGGCTGCCTAGGATTTTAATTATTTAATTGCCTACTTGACGGTGCCAGTGCAATGCGTCTTTTTGGGGCTATGAGTTCTACTTCACCAAAAGTTTGTCGTAGATCTCACTTACTTCCGATGCACTGTAGTTTGTAAATTCTAAGATCGTAGCCAGTGTTTTTTGCCGATCATAGCCTTTAGCTACCATCTTTTTGATCATCACACTGATCGTTTTTTCACGCTCTTCTTTTTGAGTTGCTTCTCGAGTCTCTTCTCTAATATATGCCTTAAGTGACGCAATTTCTTGTTTGTATTCCATATAATGGTCCTTCTTTCTGGTATCTGTTTTTAATTCAGTGACTAACTCATCCAGTTTTCGAGTAAAATCATCAGTCACTTTGGAACTAGCTAAGTAATTCAAGAATGCAGCTAATCGCTTCGATACTAATGACAATTTGTTAGATTTAATGTTCAAAATGATATTATGGACACCTGTATCCAGTACCTTGCGATTTTCATGTAAAATCATCTTTGTCGAGTATAAAGGTAAACCAGAGCGACCGTAATCAAAGTCACAAATGAATATCACATAGGTATCAGCCTTTTCATTGTAAGCACATCCCGAAGCTAGTGCCCGTCGCACCAAATTACTTTGGTAGTAAGAGATCCGTTTACTTAGATCATGTTGATCAACGACTTGCATTTCAAGATCAAACATCCGCCCACGATCATCTTCAGTATAGACATCAAAGCGAACTCCATGATTTTTAAGGCTAGCTTTTTGAGTATATTCACTTATGACTTCAAAGATCTCGGTAACCGCTAACTCGGGTAAGATCAACTGAAGTAATTCAAGACAAACTTCTGGATGTTCTGAAACGATCCACGCAAAAATCACGCTATTTTTGAAAGTTGCCTGTTCCCAATTTGGAAGATCTTTTTCCTGATCATTCATTTCCTCATCCCCTTTTGAGCCTATTTTGGACCTAAGATAAGAAAGTCTCAAGTATAACGAACTGGTGCTATAATGGTAATTTTTCCACTAAAATAGCAGATATTCATGGACCTATGCTAGTTCTTCAAGGACTTATCCTGCTAAGATGACATCCCTATTAGTAACTTTTTAGTGTCCTATCAGTTGCTAAATCATTTCACATTTAATAAAAAGACTACTAGAATTTTCAAGCTAAACTCTAGTAGTCTTTTGTACTTATCAACTTTTATCGTTCGAATCGTTGCCAATACTTTGCTAGGGCTTTGGTAGTCAAACTTGTCGGGTGAGCCAATAATTCTGATACTGTACCGCTGAAAACGACCTTACCGCCATGTTTTCCGCCGCGTGGTCCAAGGTCTAAGATGTAGTCAGCATTGACGATCAAATTCAGATCGTGCGTGATCGTAATGATCGTTGCACCTTGATCGATGAGTTTTTGCATGACTTGAAGCAAGACTTTCACATCTAATGGGTGCAACCCGATCGTCGGCTCATCAAAGACAAAGAGCGTTGTTTCTTGCTTATGATCCAAGTGCTTTACCAATTTCAAACGTTGCGCTTCACCACCAGAAAGGCTCGGCGTACTTTCACCTAAATGCAGATAACTCAGCCCAACTTCTTTTAATAACTCTAACTCCCGTAAGATCTTAGGCTCAGCTTTAAATACGTTCAGAGCTTGATCAACATCCATATCTAAAATATCCACGATCGAATAACCATTCCATTTGACCGCTTGGATCTCAGGGCGGAAACGTTTCCCGGCACACAGTGGACATGTCTGTTCCATATCAGGTAAATATTGGACATCTAAGGTCACGACCCCAGTTCCACCACACTCAGGACAGCCACCTTGCTTATTGTTATAGGAAAAATAACTCGGCGTATAGTGGCGTTCTTTAGCCAGTGGTTGTTTAGCAAACAACTTCCGCAAATTGTCCATGATGCTCGTATAGGTTGCTGTCGTCGAACGGGTAGTCTTACCGATCGGACTCGCATCGACGCTGACAACATCTTTTAGCGGTGAATCAAGCTCGCTCACTTGTGCCGGTAAGCCTTCTCCCTTAGCTTTGGCCTTGATCGCTGGCACTAAGGAGTCTAAGATCAAACTGGTCTTCCCTGCTCCGGAAAAGCCTGTGACAGCGGTCAAACGATTAAGTGGTAGATCAACTTTGACATCATGTAAATTATAGTGCTCGCTCACAGCGATCGTAATTTTAGCTGTATCCACTGGCTGGATCGGACGAGCTATCAACTCAGCGGTCCCATTCAAATACGGTCCGATCAACGAATTTTTATTTTTAGCTAATTGCGCTGGAGTCCCAGTGGCAATGATCTGGCCCCCATTATCCCCCGAACCAGGCCCGATCTCAATAATATGATCAGCTGCTCTGACGATATCAACATTGTGATCGACAACGACCAGCGAATTGCCTTGAGCGACTAATTGTTTAAAGACATTCAACAAACCATTTATATTATCAGGATGTAACCCGATCGACGGTTCATCTAAAACATATAAGACCCCCGTCGTTTCTGTGCGAAGAGTCCTAGCCAACTGGATCCGTTGCAACTCACCTGTCGAAAGCGTGTTACCATTGCGAGCTAGCGTCAAATAATCCAAGCCTAGTTCTAGCAAAGGCTTGAGATCATCATCAAATTCAGCAAAGATCGCCTGTGCCATGGTATCCATCTCAGCTGGCAATGTTTTTAAGACTTGCATTTTCCATTCTGCTAAAGCGTGTAAGCTAAGTTCGGTAACTTCAGCAATATTTAATCCACCTGCTTTTTGACGCAACAATTCTGGCTTGAGTCGCGTTCCATGACAGGTCGGGCAAGTCGAATAATGGAAAAATTCACTGATCTTTTTTTGCGCCCGTTCACTTTTACTGGTTTTCGCCGATTCTAAAACAGCCTGATGGGCATTTTCATACAAAACATTGAAATCATGAAAGACCCGGCCAGTACTTGTGCAAAAATCCATCTTGAACTTCTTTTGGGGTCCATTTAACACAAAATCTTTTTCTTTAGCTGTCAATTCTTTAAAAGGCACATTGATCCGGACCCCTGCTTGTTCAGCCACACTAGGCATGAAGTTACGCCCCGGTAAGCGCCAAGAAGCAACTGCTCCATCTGCCAACGATAACTCTTCATCGGCGATCAACTTACTTTCATCTAACTGGCGCACATTTCCTGTCCCCTGACAAGTTTCACATGCCCCCGTCGAATTAAAAGCAAAATCTTCTGCACCATAGGCATAAAACTCCACTCCACAAGTAGGACATGTCAGTAACCCCATCTCTTCACCGGACTTACTCATCGCTTGGGCAACTTTCAGATCCGGACCAAACGCGTGCCCATTGGGACAAACAGGTCGCCCTAAGCGCGAAAAGACTAAGCGGATCACATTTAGCAATTCACTCATCGTCCCCACTGTTGCCCGTTCAGATGGGATCGCGGGACGTTGGCGTAAGGCTAATGCTGATGGGATATGTTTGACACTTTCGACGTTAGCTTTATTTCCGGTCTTGAGTCGTCTTCTAATATAGGTCGAAAGGGCTTCTAAATAGCGCCGTGAACCTTCTTCATATAAGATCCCCATCGCAAGTGAACTCTTTCCCGAACCCGAAAGACCCGAGATCGCCACAAATTGATGTAATGGAATATCAATATCGATATTTTTTAAATTATGCACTTTGCCCCCACGAACTTCGATCTGTTGGGGCAGTTTTTCTATTTTTTCCATGTATACCTCACTAAAAAAGCGGACTCAGTCATTGCTAAGTCCGCTTTGCGCTTCAATTAATTTAGAATGCTTGAATGATCTTAATGACCCCGATCAAGATCAAATAAAAGGCGATGATCAAGACCAATGTTGTAGCTGCGATCAAGGGGTTGAACAATAAGACAAACCCGATGAACAAAGCAATGATGTTTAAGATCAAGTTCAAAATGTAATAGCCTCGGTTCAATTGCTTAAAATAGCCAGCTGTAGCAATTTCAGCGATCGAATCAAAGATGAACCAAAAGGCAAAGATATAGGCGATCACAATGATACCCGAAGCTGCTCTGAAGATAAACAAGAGACCCAAGATGATGTCAACGATCCCCATAAAGAGCAACCAACCCGAGCTTTCACCAAATAAATTACCGATCCCACGTCGGAACCATAATTCATAAAAGCCCTTGACTAAAGCACCGATCCCAATGCAGATCGAAATAAATTTCAAAGTATCATCGGGGTTCATGTATGATGCGATCCCGGCGATCACAAAAACGATCCCGACGATCAAACTAAACCAGTCGAATGCACGATGTTTTGTTTGCATAACGAAAAACCACCTTAAAAAATTTTAATATCGGTTACCGATTTTAACACTCTCTTAAATAATTGTCATGCAAAAACACTTGAAAAAGTGAGCCAAACTGACTCACCTTTTTCCTATTCTCCTAAAAGTTCCCACACATGTTGGGCGATCATGTATTCCTCATCAGTTGGGATCCGCATTACGGTCACCGTCGAATCGGGCCCCGAGATGATCGTTTCAGCCCCACGCTTTTTATTTTCAGCTTCATTGATCGTTACGCCCATATAGGCTAAGCGTTTCATGATCTCTTCACTTGTCTCAGGTGAATTTTCTCCGATTCCCCCAGTAAAGACGATCCCATCAACACCGCCCATTTCGGTGATATACTGACCGACATAGCGTAAAATGCTGTTATAGAATAATTTAATCGCTAATTCAGCGCGCTTGTTGCCAGCAGCAGCGGCATCTTCGACGTCTCGCATATCAGCTGAAACTCCAGAAACGCCCAAGAAACCGGATTTTTCATTCAGTAGATACACCATATCGGACATCGATTGGACATTTAATTTCTTCATGATGTAGTTGGCCAGAGAAATATCGACATCCCCTGCGCGAGTTGCCATTTGGATACCGCTGAGTGGGGTAAAGCCCATCGAAGTGTCAAATGAGCGTCCATGCTTAACAGCCGTGATCGAGGCCCCTGCGCCCAAATGACAAGTGATCAATTTGAGGTCTTCAAAAGGACGCCCCATCAATTCAGCTGCTTTACGAGCCACGTATTCATGACTGATCCCATGAGCGCCATAACGTCGAACCCCATATTTTTCATACCATTCGTATGGTGTACTGTACATATAATTTTCTTGTGGTAATGTTTGATGGAATGCTGTATCAAAGACAGCTACAGATAAAGCATTAGGCAGGTATTTACGAAATGCTTTGATCCCGTTTAAGTTGGCTGGGTTGTGCAATGGTGCTAATTCCGCTAATTCTTTGATCTTAGCGATAACATCATTATCGACGACCACTGGTTGGCTGAAATATTCGCCCCCAGCCACGACCCGGTGTCCGATACCTTTGATCTCGCTTAGATCCGCGATCAAGTTTAATTCTTTTAAGACATTTAGTAAAAGTTCGATCCCTTGTAAATGGTTGGTGATCTCATGGTCTAGTTCATACTTTTGTCCATCACCATATTTCACCTTGATCTTTGAGCCGTGGATCCCGATCCGTTCGATGATCCCACTTGCCAAGGTTTCATGTGTTTCATTGTTAAATAATTTAAACTTTAAACTCGAGCTCCCCGAGTTGATGATCATAATTTTTTCCATAAGCTCACCCCATTAAAAATTTACCTAACTTTATAATAGTATAATCTTTTTATTCAATCAAATTTAAAATGTAAGCGCTTTCTTTTTTGGCATAAAAAAAGCCGGCTATTTCGTAGCCAGCTTTCTTTGATCATCTTTGGCCGTAATAAGCATTGGCCCCATGTTTGCGATAATAATGTTTGTCGAGTAAATATTGTGGAACACTAGCTTGTTTAGGCGTCAGTTGTAGCGTGTGGAATGCCATTTGGGCGCTGACCGCATCTCAATTTTCGATCTTTGTATATGTTTGGTAATGCTCTAAAGTATCTGGTGCTACTGAACTATTAGTCAAGAGGGCATCGACATTATAGAGACTATAAAAGTTATAAAAATCATTACGATTAAACTTGTATTTATCCATTACAACATATCTTTCTTGGGCATTATTCAAACCAAGTGCCTCAGCTTGCCCTTCTTCGGTGTTAGCTGCCATCATGTTATCATTATTGACCCCATTGACACCTACAAACGCCTTGGTAAACTTGAGATCTTCGAGTAATTTGATCGTTAAGCCACCGATAAATTCTCCCGAATGTCGCCGATAATTGCCTCCAACTAAGATCAATTCAGCTTCGGTCTTTTGCCAAGCTTCAAAGACCGGTAAACTATTGGTCACGACCCGCAAAGTTTCTGGCTTTTCAACATAATTTAAAATCAATTCAAGAATCGTACCAGCTCCAATATAGATCGTGTCACCAGGTTTGATCTTTTGCGCAGCTAGTTTAGCAACTTCTTGTTTTTCGACCAAATGGATCTCTTTTTTCTGATTACGCGAGAGTTCGACCTCTTCAATATTAGCGATCTTTTGAGCGCCTCCATGTAAGCGGATCAACTTACCGCTCTTATCGAGTTCATCTAGGTCACGCCGGATCGTCATATCTGAAACACCTAGCGTATTGATCAGTTCATTTACCGTAACGATCTCTTGTTGATCAACGATCTCTAAAATTTTTAACAAACGTTCTTTTTTTAACATCGCCTTAGCCCCTAATTTTATGATAATTCAACTATAACATAAACGGACAAAAGCAAACAGATTTCATCATCATAGCCCAAATTCTCCCGCTAATTCTTGATCATCAGCGATCCGTTTTTTGATGCTCTTGTCAAATGCCGTATCAAAGTCAGCTAGATCTTCTTTTAGCTGCTTTAGTGGTTTTAATTGCTCGTTTAGTTTCTCAACTGGCTTGGTATATAAGCTTTCCTTATCAGCTCCGGCATAATACAAGACCGCCAGTATTTCTTCTTCCGTGAGATCAGTCCCGATCTGGCGCGCCATCTGCAAAGTCTCATTCCAATTGGCTTCTAACTTCGCCTCGATCTGTTTTTGCGTCTGTTCGAGCACTTCGATCCCTGCTTGGCCGTGGTCTTCGATCGCAGTTTTTAGCGTATAAGCCAAAGCTGCATCTAGTTTGATCTTGCCACCTTTAACGCTATATTTATGTCCATACTTCTTGCGCAGTCCACGTATCTTAGCTAAGCAAGTGGCTAAATTCGTATCAGCTTTTGCCACTTTTGTTTCAAACGTGGCCTGTGTTTTGGAAACTGTCACTTTATGATGTGAATATCTAAGCTGACCTTTTTCATCGAACCAGTTAGCTACGTTATGATTTTCATTGATGAGCTTTTCTAATTTTTCTTTACTTATCGGGATCGTCTGGCCATTTTTCAAAATAAGCTTTACATCAACTAACTTTACTTGCTGATATTTTGATTGTTTTTTTAGCTGTGGCATTTTTTCTACAAAATATTTACTTGATCTTAGTCGCTAGCAGTTTGCTAAATAAGTGATAAAAAATACACTAAAAAGCGAAAATTATCCCCTAAATATTTTGTCTTCATCATAGCCCTTTTAGCAAACTTGTCAACAAAAATAGCGCGGGCACCACTATGATGCAAAAATGTATCATAGTGGTGCCCGCGCTATTTATACGGCGCTGACCGTATTTTTTGCTAGAACATTACACTTCTGAAATTGTATTTCTTCTTCAAGTAGCGTCTTACTAGGTAACCTAGACCGGCTAAGATAGCATAGACGATCGGTTCCATCGTCCGGTTGATCGAAACTGGGATAAAGCTGATGATCCCAAAGGCAACGATCCAGATCAAGATCAATTCTAATGTGATCAGCAAAGTCTTGATCCAACGCTTTTTACCCTTTTCTTTGCGGGCTGATAGCATACTACGATAGAAGAACGCTAAGCCGACCCCAGCGATCGTTGAAGTTGCTAACAAGGTGATCCAGCCACCACTGACATCAGCTTGTTGTGGTGAAAAGACGCCTAATAAGGTATACATGATACAGAACATGATGAACATGATCAAGCCGTTATCTAAAGCTAAGATCCAAAACTTAGGTAGTTCAGTAGGAGCTTCTGACTTTTTCGGCCCATTGATGATCAATTCAGCTTTTTCGGTGACCGTACCATAGAGCTTAGTTGCCACAATACCTTGCTTTTGTTTCTCCTTTAATTCTTGATACATTTCGTTTAAAACTTGTTCTTTTTGTTCCGGATCATAATTTTTTTCGGTCAAAGCCTTATCCAAGTGGAAAAGATAATCTTCATTACGCTTGGTCAGACCGGAAAATTTCCCATCACGCATCGTCACTTCAACCTCTTTGGCACGTGCTTGTTGCTGTTGCCCTGCTTTTTCATTGCGTTTACTTTCTGCCATGAACTTTTCCCCCTATCACTTAAACGTTAAATCTAAATTCGATGATGTCACCATCTTGAACTTCATATGCTTTACCTTCGAGGCGCAAGCGACCTGCTTCTTTAACAGCTTGCATGCTACCATACTTATCTAGGTCAGCAAATGAGACCGTTTCAGCGCGGATAAAGCCACGTTCAAAGTCAGAGTGGATCACACCAGCAACTTGTGGAGCTTTCATTCCTTGTTTAAAAGTCCAAGCTCTAGTTTCCTTACCACCAGCAGTAAAGAAGGTTGCTAAGCCAAGTAATTTGTAAGAAGCACGGATCAAGCGGTCAAGCCCAGATTCTTCGACACCTTCCATTTCCAAGAATTCTTGCTTTTCGTCATCATCCATTTCAGCGATCTCTTCTTCAGTTCGGGCACAAACAGCCAAAGCTTGCGAGCCTTCATTTTCCGCAAATTCTTTGATCTGTTGGTAGTACTTAGAGCTTTCTGGATCTGCCATATCTTCTTCGGCAATATTTGCCACGTAAAGCACAGGCTTAGAGGTCAACAAGAACAAGCCCTTAACGATCTTTTGTTCATCTTCGTTGAATTCAAGCGAACGCACTGGTTGTTCTGCTTCCAAAGCTGGTTTGATCTTCTTTAAGACTTCAAATTCAGCCACTGCATCTTTATCCTTAGTACGTGCTACTTTTTCTACGCGGGCATAGCGTTTGTTGACCGAATCAAGATCAGCTAAGACTAATTCTAAATTGATCGTTTGGATATCTTCCAAAGGATCGACTTTATTAGCCACGTGGGTGATGTTTTCATCATCAAAAGCCCGCACGACATGCACGATCGCATCCACTTGGCGAATGTTTTCCAAGAACTTGTTACCTAGTCCTTCACCCTTGCTAGCACCCTTAACGATCCCAGCAATATCAGTAAATTCAAAGGTCGTGTGTACGATCTTTTTAGCGGGAATGATCTCATCGATCCGTGCTAAACGTGGATCTGGAACTTCCACCATCCCGACGTTGGGGTCGATCGTTGCAAAAGGATAGTTCGCCATTTCAGCGCCTGCCTTTGTGATCGCGTTAAATAGTGTTGACTTGCCGACGTTTGGCAACCCGACGATACCTGCTGTTAATGCCATTTTTTTCCACTCTTTCTTAAAAAATTATTCCCCGGCTTTTTCTAAAACTTTCTTCATCTTCTTATCGAACTCTTTACGTGGCATCATGATCAAACGTTTGCAGCCGGTGCATTGGATCTTGATGTCCATCCCCATGCGAATGATCTCCCAGCGATTGACGCCACAGGGGTGAGCCTTCTTCATTTCAACGATATCATGCAATTCATACATAAGCATCCCTCACTTAATCTAAATGAATATCTAAAATATCCAAAATGCGGTTCAAATCATCCATTGATAAATACGAAATTTCGATCTTGCCCTTTTTTGAGCGTGCAGTGCTTTTGATCGCAACATTTGTCCCAAAGCGCTCCTTTAATAGGTCTTCACTCTTCTGCAAATGTGGATCCAAAGCAACTTTTCTTTTAGCAGCTTTTTTATGGTGTTTCTCACCATTTAGTTCACTGACTAATTGTTCCAATTGGCGGACGGTCAGATTTTCTTTGACCGTCTTTTTAGCTAACTGAACTAAATTCTTCTTGTCTTTTAATGATAACAAGGTCCGCGCTTGGCCCATCGACAATTGACCTTCTTGCAACATTTCCTTGACCTCTTTTGGTAAGCTCAACAACCGTAGATAGTTAGCGATATAAGGCCGTGACTTCCCTAAGCGCTCGGAAACTTGAGCTTGGGTCAAATGCAAGTTTTCCATCAGCGTGTTGTAGGCTTGCGCTTCTTCCAAAGGTGTGAGATCTTCGCGCTGAAGATTTTCTAGCACCGCGATCTCCATCATCTCTTCTTCATCTAGTTGACGCACGATCGCTGGGATCGTTTTTTTGCCAGCTAGCTTGGAAGCACGGTATCTTCTTTCGCCCGCAATCAATTCGTAGCCCATTACACTTGACGAACGCACGATGATCGGTTGAAAGACACCTTGTTGTTTGATCGACTCAGCTAGTTCTGCCAAACCAGCTTCGTCAAAGATCTTTCGTGGTTGATAAGGATTTGACCGGATCTCATCGATCTTTAGTTCGACCACAGTTTCTTCGGCTTGAGCATCCTCTTCAAAAGTCGAAAATAAAGCTTCTAGCCCGCGCCCTAAGGCTTTGTTTTTCTTATTTGGCATAAGTCGCCAAAACCTCCTTTGCCAAAGCTTCATAAGCTAATGCTCCCTTAGATCTTGGATCGTAGTCAACGATCGCCATTCCGTAACTTGGAGCTTCTGATAACTTGATATTCCGAGGAATCACCGTTTGATAAACTGTGTCACCAAAGAAATTTTTCACTTCAGCAACGACTTGATTGCCTAGATTAGTTCTAGAATCAAGCATTGTCATCAAAACACCCTCGATCTTTAGAGTAGGATTGAAGTGTTTTTGCACTAATTTGATCGTGTTGACTAATTGGTTCAAGCCTTCTAAAGCATAGTACTCACTTTGAACAGGGATCAAGATCGAATCACAGGTCGTAAAGGCATTGATCGTCAATAAGCCCAGTGAAGGCGGACAATCCAACAAGATAAAATCATATTCATCCCTGATCAAGACCAAAGCATCAGCCAAACGTTTCTCACGCGCAAACTGTGAGGCCAACTCGATCTCAGCTCCAGATAACCGGATCGTGGCTGGAACAACGTCTAACTTATCGCGTTTGGTATGTAGAATCACATCTTCTAGCTCGACTTCATTGACTAATACGTCATAAATATCTTGTTTGATCTGTCCTTTATCGATCCCGATACCGCTCGTTGCATTTCCCTGGGCATCCATGTCGATCAATAACACTTTTTGCCCGAGGTCAGCAAGGCTGGCAGCCAAATTAACACTGGTAGTCGTTTTACCAACGCCACTTTTTTGATTTGCTAATGCAATAACTCTTCCCAAAATTATCCCCCCTAGTCTTTAGCGACTGGAATATCAATAATGATGCGATGGAACTCTTTTGTATCTTCTTCGGTCACGTTAACTTTAACACCTGATTTTTCAACCATTTGGACCGCTTTTTTCACAGTGTTGACAGCAACTTTTTGGTTAGGTGCCACGTTCTTTGTGATCGTCTTAGTTTTTTTCTTCTTTTCTGGTTTTGGTTGGTTCAAGGCCGCGATCGCAGCTTCTGTTTCTTTAACTGACCAATCATTTTCCTTGATCTGAGCTAATAATTCTAATTGGGTAGCTTCATCTTCGACCGTCAACAAACTCCGACCATGGCGTTCAGTGATCGAACGGTCTAAGATCGCATCTTGGACTTGCGTTGGTAACTTCAACAAGCGTAATTTGTTCGCCACAAACCCTTGGCTCTTACCCATTTCTTTAGCTAAATGTTTTTGCGTCAATTCGTTTAATTGCATCAAATGAGCATAGGCTTTAGCTTCTTCAACTGCAGTTAAGCCTTCACGTTGTAAGTTTTCGATGATCGCTAAAGAAGCTGATTCAGCATCACTCATCTCACGTACGATCGCTGGAACTTTTTCATAACCGAGCTTAGTTACCGCCCGAAAACGTCTTTCACCAGCAATGATCTCATATTGATCATCACCTAACTTGCGCAAAACGATCGGTTGCAACAAGCCGTGATCATAGATCGTATCTGCCAATTCAGCGATGCTTTCTTCACTAAAGATCGTCCGTGGTTGGTTTTGGTTCGGCACGATCTTGCTCAATTCGATCTCTTGGACCCGATTTTTGTCGTTTGGTTCTTCTTCCTTGTTCTTCTTAAAAAATGAAAATGCCATTTTTATTTCCTCCCTTGGGGCGCCTGTAAAGGCTGCTTAGCTGGTGTGCCTGGCTTGCGCGGATATTTATTTGGCGTTGGTTTTTTCTTCGAGATCACGATGATATGCCGTGTCTCATCACTCTTAGGCAAAGCGGTCTGGATATCTTCCTCAATTTTACCACCAAGTGTAGCCACTGCATACTTAGCATCCGCTAATTCTTCATTGGCTTTTTGCGCCTTTAATGCGATAAAACGCCCATTTAACTTGGCCAATGGTAAGCAAAACTCGCTTAGGACCGATAAACGCGCGACAGCCCGCGCCGTTACGACATCAAAACTTTCACGGAATTCACTCTTTTTACCGGCAAATTCTTCCGCCCGAGCATGATAAAAATGCGTATCTGTTAAGTTTAATTTTTGGGATAATTCCTCTAAAAATTTGATCCGTTTATTCAAAGAATCAACGATCGTGACCTTCAAATTCGGAAATGCGATCTTAAGTGGGATCGATGGGAACCCCGCCCCCGCACCAACATCACAAATACTTAAAGCACGTGTTTGAATATCTTTGACTTCAAGCGCCGGTAAAAGTGAATCATAGAAGTGCTTTAAATAGACCTCTTCTTGTTTGGTGATCGCAGTCAAGTTGACGTGTTCATTTGTAGCAACTAAAAATTCGTAGTAGGTTTGAAATTGTTGCATTTGCTCATCAGAAAGTTCCACTCCCCGCTTCGCCAATGCCGCTCTAAATTCTTCTGGTGTCATTTGTTCCCCTTATCTGATCTAATTGTGAAACATTGTTTAATTTATATGTTTCACGTGCTATTATAATAGTAATTTATTTAATGCGGAAATACAAGTCTTGCCCCCGCAAATCAAGCTTAAATTTGGAGGATTTTAATATGGAACAAAATAGTATCATCAATTTCAATGAACCACTTGTCCCACGCTACCCTAAGATCCAGACCAATCTTGTCTATGCCTTTAAAGACGGATGTCCCTTAACGTTAAATCTCATCACTCCCCCTATTCCCCCAAACGTTAAAGCTCATTTTCCCCTACTCATCTATGTTCCTGATATCGATGAACATAATATGGTCAAGATCGATGAACGGTTTGCGCAAATGCTCGAGATCGCCAAACGTGGCTATGCTGTAGCTTTAGTTTCATACCGTACCACTGCTGACGTCACCGCCATGGTCAAAGATATCCACTCAGCCACTCGCTTTTTGCTTGATCATGCCTTCAAATACGGTCTTGATCCTTACCGCTATTTACTATTTGGCGAAGGTCTAGGGGGATATTTGAGCAGTTTGAGCATCTTAGACCAAGGTCAACAACGGTCAAATGATGAAGATGTCAGACGTTCTCCTTTACGCTATAAGGGCGGATTACTATTGGAAACGTCACTGACACCGCACCCTTTTTCAGGACCGTTTCTCAGTGAATTGCTCTTACAAAATAGCCAAAAATTACCACCGATCTTGATCTTAAACGGTACAGCTGACCATACGCTGACCGATAAACAAGCCACTGAGCTCTTAACAACCATCCAAGCGCGTGGAAGTGAAGTTTCATTATTCAACTTTGAGGGGGCGACCTTGAGTTCAGATGCCTTCTTCACTCCATATAGCTTAGATTTCTTATTCGAGTTTATCAAGCATAGTTTTACTAAAAAATAAACGAGGTCGTTCAAATGGATCAAACACAACAATTGGCACAGCTTCATGCCTACACTTATGAAAAGCTTTCTCACGATCACACCGGTCACGACATGGCGCACATTGAGCGCGTTGTCAAGATGGCCCGTAACCTAAATGAAAAACTCGGCGGTAATAGCTTTGTGGTCCAAGCTGCTGCCTTATTACATGATGTTGTCGATGAAAAATTATTTACTGACATTGACCAAGCTAAAGCCAGCGTTATTGCACAAATGCAAGCTTTGGAGGTGAGTCAAAGTGACCAAGACCACATCATGGAGATCATCAGTAAGATGTCATTTTCTCACTCTTTAGCTGGCAAACAAGAGCTTAGTCTCGAAGGTCAGATCGTCCAAGATGCCGATTGGTTAGATGCGATCGGGGCGATCGGGATCGCTCGCGCCATTTACTATGGTGCACGTCATGAAGAAAAACTCTACGATCCCGCGATGCCACCCCGAGAAAAACTCGATAAAACGGCTTACCGTGATCTTTCAAATGAAACGATCATCAACCACTTTTACGAAAAGCTGTTCAAGATCAAAGACATGTTAAACACTGCCGAAGCTAAAGCGATCGCCCAAGAGCGACACGAGCTAATGGTAGCATACGTTACAGCTTTTAAAACTGATTGGTAAAGTTGGGCTATCATCAAATAAAATACTTATCAGATATTTATTTCAATAAATTTAGTATAAAAATTTATTGTTTATATATTTTTAAGTATTTTGTATCTAATCCTTAAGAAAACGATTACTTTTTCTTTAGCTTAAGCGCCTATACTGTAACCATAAGCTAAAGCAAAACATCACACAGGTGTAGTCCTATAGCTGAAACATTACCTAGTCAGCCCCCCTTGCTACTAGGTAAACATACTCCTTTTTTCCTCCGCACTCCCCTTGCGGAGGTTTTTTTATAGAAGTGTGGAGAAAAATAGGATACTGCATCATATATAGAAAGGATGATCATTATGAAAAGAGATATCGACCCTTATAGAGACCGTTATTTGAAATCCAAAGCAACGACTAATGGTATTTTATGTTCAGCTTTTATTTGGTATTTGATCTTTGGTCTCTTTCATATCATTATCACTTGTTTGATGCTGTGGTTTTTCTGGATCATCATTGACCCTGTTGGACGGATAACCGAAACGATCAACACAACTGTCCAGCAAACACGACCCCAACAGCAACATTCCACCACACCCGAAACTACAGAAGATAGTACTGATACAAGTGATGTCTATCAGGCTGAATAAAATTGATGATCTTAGTTGCAAAAAATCTATTTTTAAGTAAAAATAACTTTATAACACGCTAAGAAAGGATGGCTAAAATGGAACCAGAAAACGATCCATACAGACACGCCTATCTCAAGGCAAAAGCTACGACTAATGGTATTATGCATGCCTTATTCAACTGGTGGTTAGCTTTTACGTTATTCAACTTAGTGGTCGTCAGCCTCTTCTTGTGGGCTTATGATCCGATCGGGCGTCTCAATGATGCACTTGCTCCGGTCACCCAGTCTCAAAAGCAAACACATCCTGCTTCTGATTCAAGTGCTGAAAGTCAAAGTAATATTTACGAAGCACCAAATGAATAACTTACTAACAAGTCAAAAAGACCCACGCTGAAAACTTTTCACCGTGAGCCTTTTTCGATCACTTTACAAATAACTTGTCATAAAGCACAATAGCTTCTTCTGCTGTAAAATGAGTCAATTCTGTAACCGTAGTAATGACATCTTGTTTGGAATATCCTTTAGCAGTCAGGCGACTGATCATATCACAAACAACTCTTTTTTCACCTTTGGCCCATCCCTCGGTGAGGCCTTCTTTTCTACCTTCTTTTCGTCCTTCCTTTCGCCCTTCGGCTAGACCTTTTTCTCGTGTCTCTTTACTTACTTTCTTTGTTTCCCTAGCAAGGCGTGAACGAAATTCTAATTCATAGAACATATAATCACCTTCCTTTTGCGTGTTAGTTTTCAAAATAACAATATCATCAGCTATCTTACATGTAAGAGCACTCGTCGGAACATCTGTATCTACATATTTCAAAAAAGCCGCCAATCCTTGTGAAACAGCCGAAAAATCTTTAGCTTTAGCGTTTAAAATAATGTTATGTTCTGCTATATAAAATGTAGAACAATATGGAAGTTTAAGTACATTCTTCTACATTGTTAGAAAGAATTATATAGTTTTTCCTTT